>ULRE01012550.1_pt1 | contig 17029 bp, 15 predicted proteins | sample 1955141 | NCBI WGS metagenome assembly ULRE01 (sample SAMEA4835674, study PRJEB28245) | human gut metagenome | biome: gut microbiome; material: fecal sample | place: Denmark | collected 2008
TGTTTGTTATACGCTTTTTTCGGTTCATTCTTCTTTTTTGCAGCATCAGCAAGCCCGAACTTCCATTGTATGGTTGCTCGGGCTTGGGTGTTGAGTTATTTTACAGCGCCATTGGTTTATTGAATAAGTTCCTGCTGTTCAGCTGAATTCAGCAGCGGCGTCATGCTCTTGACGCATATCGCGATGGTCGAGCCGTTATGAAGCAGCGCCGACAGCGACGGAGTAATCACCCCGAAGAAGCCAAGCGCGATAAGAGCCGTGTTGAACGTGAGGATAAACCGATAATTGGAATTTATCCTCTTCATAAGCTGCTCGCTGAGAATTCGCAGTACTGCCAGTTCGGTGAGTTCAGCGCCCCTGAGCGTGATATCCGCGGTTTCCTTTGCGATATCGGAAGCGTCGCTCATCGCAACTGAAACATCAGCCGCTGCGAGCGCGGGTGCGTCGTTTATTCCGTCGCCGACCATTATCACGCAGCGCCCCTCGGATTTAAGCTGCTCGATGTGGCTGTGCTTTTCCTCGGGGAGCACCTGCGCGTGCACCTCGGTGATACCAAGCTGCTGCGCGATCTTCTCTGCCGCCGATTTGCTGTCGCCGGTGAGCATGACGACATTCTTTATGCCGCACTTTTTCATCAGCCCAACAGCCCTTGCAGCTTCTGCACGGGGCGGGTCGTTTATACAGAGAACTCCGGCAAGGCTTCCACCCACTGCCAGATAAATGACAGAGGAAGCGCCTGCATTCTCGTCGATTTTTGCCTGCTGTTCGCTGGTGATCGTAACGCCCTCGTCCTCGCAGACGAAATGACGGCTGCCTATGACAGCGCGCTCCCCGCGAAGGGTTGTCGCAATTCCGTGGGCAACTATGTAGTTGACTTCCGCATGTTCCTCAGCGTGGACTACTCCGCGCATTTCAGCGCCCTTGACTATCGCGCGCGCCATGCTGTGCGGAAAGTGCTCCTCGATGCATGCGGCAGTCCTGAGCACCTCTTCCTCGGCATACCCGTCGAAGGGAATGACCTTTTCAAGCACAGGCTCTGCGTTTGTGAGCGTGCCCGTCTTGTCGAAAACGATGGTATCCGCAGAGGCAAAGGCTTCAAGGTACTTTCCGCCCTTGACCGTGATGTTGTGGTCTGCAGCCTCACGCAGCGCTGAAATGACTGCGATAGGCGCCGAAAGCTTTATCGCGCAGGAATAATCCACCATCAGCAGCGAAACTGCCTTGGTGACATTCCCGGTGAACAGCAGCGTCAGCCCGAACCCAAGGAAGCTGAACGGAACGATACCGTCCGCGAGCCTTTCAGCACGGCTCTGAATGCCAGCTTTCAGGTTCTCGGAACTGTCGATGAGTTCGATAATCTTCTGTATCTTCGTATCGGAGCTTATCGCCCTTACACGGACCACCACCGAGCCTTCCTCAACGACAGTCCCCGCGAATACGGTGGCGTTCACTGACTTCATCACAGCCAGCGGCTCACCGGTCATTGAAGCCTCGTTGATGTACGCCTCTCCACTGGTGATCTCACCGTCAACCGGTATCACGCTGCCGGTCCTTACACGTATCTGGTCGCCGACTTTAAGTTCGCTTATCGGAATAAGCATGTCCTCGTCACCGTTTGCAAGCCAAACCTTGTCCGCCTTTACTGCAAGGCTGGAGGTAAGCACCGCCTTTGTGCGGGCGTGTGTGTAATCCTCAAGCAGCGACGAAACTGAAAGCAGCAGCATTATCGTGGAAGCGGTCTTGTAATTGCGCTGGGCAATGCATGCAGTTATTGAAGCCGCGTCCAGCACCTCTACGGTAAGCTTTCCCTCTGACAGCACGGAAAGGCCCTTTAATATGTACTTTGCACAGTTGAAAACAGTCAGCGCAGCGCATACCGGCGCCGGAAGAAGCAGTTTCTTCACGTAATGTGTGACTACCAGCTTTGTGAGACCGTTCTTGAAATTCTCATCGATCTCGCGGGCCACGTTGTCCTCGGGTATCGGGGTGAGCGTCCTGAAATCCAGGCTCCCGATGAAATCTATCACCTCGCGCCTGCATTCCTTTTTGTAGTATATCAGCAGACCGCCGTTTGCTGAATGCACCTCGGCAGACAGAACAAAAGAGTTAGTCTCGGTTAACTTCTGTATACAGCTTTCAAGCTGCTTTTCAAAAGCATAGCCACCAAAGCGGACTCTGATACGCCCGGGGTTATCTGATATGATACTGTAAAGCATCAGTTATCGCTCTCTTCGTTCAGACCAGCCTGCTCCTTTGCTTCATAGCAAAGATCCTGAGCCTCGTCCTTCATATTCTGGAATGCAGCCTTTGCGTCGCTGGTGAACTTCATTCCCTTTGCAAGACCTGTTACGGCAAGCTGTCTTGTTTTCTTGGCGGTAATTATCTTCTTGCCGACGATGACGCCAGCTGCGCCTGCTGCTACCAGCCAGAATTTTTCGTTTTTAAAGATGTTTTTCATATTGTTGTCCTCCTGTATTTTGTTTACAGAGCATGTTCAAACTCTGTTAAATAGATTATATCCCTTTTACCCGAAAATGTCAAGGGAAAATTTACTGTTACCCGATAGTTAACTTTTTATTGACAAACTTCTAAAACTGTGTTATAATCTAAAACAGTGCTGAAAAAGCACTTATTATTCTGATCAATGATTAGCCATAACTAACTTTGCGCTTATATGGACAGCCTAAAGCCATATAACAGCAGCAAATGGTTAGTCTGCATTAACATCAGGAGGAACCAATGACATCTGCGGAACTAAAATATCTCATCGCGATAAGCAAACTATACGACGGAACAAAGGGCATAAAACTGACCGACGTCGCCGACAAAACAGGCGTATCAAAGGTAAGCGTTTTCAAGGCTGTGGAACGCCTGGAGCAGGAAGGCTGTATACAGCGCGACGCTAAAAACAAGGTGATAATCACGCAATACGGCTATGAACAACTTGAAAAATACAACATACTCATCAGGTGGCTGAGCGGACACCTTGAAAGGAACTGCAAAGTCCCTGCGGACATTGCAGAACACGACGCGACCGGCGCCATATGCGCATTCAGCGAGGAAAGCATAAACGCGCTGACGCAGTTCATCACAATGCAAAAGGAGAACGGGCATGATAGATAAGCAGCTTCTGAAGCTTCTCGGAGGGAGCAGAAAATACATATTTTACACAGTTGGTTCCATGACGCTGGGACTTCTCGCAAATCTCACGATAACGGCAAGCATATGCTATGCCATTTACCTGCTGACGACCGGCGCGGAAGCTTCCGCGTACCTGGTGCCTGCAATATCCGGGGTCATCGGCGCCGCAGTCCGCTATGCCGCAACAAGGCTGACCGGCTACCTGAAAGACCTGCTCGGTAGAAAAGCCAAAAAGGACCTGCGCGGAAAGACTTACGACAAGATAGTGCGCCTGGGTGTGAAAAGCACGGACGGCATGAGCATCGCTGGTCTGACCCAGGTTGCAATGGAGGGCATCGAGCAGCTGGACCTCTACTATTCGTCGTATATCCCGCAGTTTTTCTTTGCCATGCTGGCGCCTTTCCTGCTGTTTTTCGTGACTGTCGGTATCGACTGGCGGGTGGCTGTCGTGCTTTTGTGCTGTGTTCCGCTGATACCTGCGTCAATTATCGCGGTGTCGAAATACGCCAAGAAGATATTCGCGAAATACTGGGGAAAGTACACATCAATGGGCGACAGCTTCCTCGACAGCGTTCAGGGACTGCGCGAACTGAAAATATTCCGCGCCGACGCAGCTCAGCATGACAAAATGAACCAGAATGCCGAGGAATTCCGCAAGATAACGATGAAAGTGCTCGTCATGCAGCTTGCAAGCACCACTATAATGGACGTCGTCGCATACGGCGGCGCGGGGCTTGGCATCGCGTTTGCAGTCAACGACGCCGCTCACAATGGATTACCCCCGGTTTCCGCGCTGTTCCTGATACTGGTCGCTGTGGAATTCTTCCTGCCGCTGCGTGCGTTTGGTTCAGCGTTCCATGTGGCAATGAACGGAGCAAGCGCCGGGAAAAAGATTCTCTCCATGCTAGGGCAGCCCGACCCGGTATGGGGCGGCGAAATTCCCGACAACGCCGGGCTGCAGCTTGACAACGTGACTTTCAGCTACGACGGCGGGCGTGAAGTCCTGAAAAGCGTGTGCATGGACTTCCCACAAAGAGGAATGACCGCGATAGTCGGCGAAAGCGGCTGCGGAAAATCCACGGTAGTCGGGCTGCTGACAGGGGCGCTCCGTCCGGCCTCCGGAACCGTCAGCGCTGGTGGAAAGGAACTCGGCAGCCTTTCACGCGAAGCGTATTACTCAAAGCTTGCGGTAGTCAGCTGCAACACGTATATCTTTAACACTACGGTCCGCGAGAACTTCCGGCTGGCGAAAAAGGACGTCACCGACGAAGAAATGATGACCGCGCTCGAAAAGGTGAATCTCGCTGATTTCATTCGCGAAAACGGCGGTTTTGACCGTGAAATAACCGAGGACGCAGCAAACATCTCCGGTGGGCAGAAGCAGCGCCTTGCCCTCGCTGTAAACCTGGTCGCGGACAAGGATATCTACATTTTCGACGAAGCGACAAGCAACATCGATATCGAAAGCGAAGCCGTGATAATGCAGAACATAAAATCACTTTCAGCCAGCAAAAACGTTATTGTCATCTCCCACCGTCTGGAGAACATCGTTCCCGCTGACCTGATATATTACATGGAAAACGGCGTGGTGCGCAGTCATGGCACCCACGGCGAACTTATGAAGCTGCCGGGTGGTTATTCCACGCTGTACACGGCGCAGAAGAAACTCGAAAACGGCTACACGGAGGTGGAATAATGGAAAAGGCAATACGACGCAGCGGCGCAAAGATAATGGCAAGCCTTGTCATGCTCCTCGGCAGCCTTGCGTACATAATGATACTCGCGGTGATAAACGGTTCCCTCGGATTTGTATGCGCAATGGGGGTTACGCTTTTCGGCGCAGTAGGGGTAGCTAAAGTGCTCGGTGAAACTATCGCGCTTTCCTACGAGTGGATAATCGCGCTTGCTATAGGCTGCGGCATTCTTCGCGGATTGCTGCGCTATCTTGAGCAGTACAGCAATCACTACATCGCATTCCGGCTGCTGGCAGTGCTGCGCGACAAGATTTTCGGCGCGCTGCGCACACTCTGCCCCGCAAAGCTCGAAAGCAAGAAAAAAGGCTCCATAATCGCAATGATAACCTCCGATATTGAAACGCTCGAGGTGTTCTACGCGCACACCATTTCCCCCATCTGCATTGCGGTGATAGTTTCGCTTGCAGTGTTCATCTTCGTGGGGAATGTCTCGCACTGGTACATCGCGCTGGCAGCGCTCGTGGGTTACATTATGGTGGGAATTGTACTGCCGCTTGTCTCCTCCGCAAGGCTGAAAGCCTCAGGTGTGAGATACCGCGCGGAATTTGCGGCGTTCAACGCGTTCTTCCTCGACAGCATAAAGGGAATAAAGGACATCGTGCTGAACAACGCCGGTGAAAGCCGCAAAGCAGAAGTTGACCGCCGTTCAGACGAACTCCTCGCAGAAACAAAAAAGATGAAGAACGACACCGCAAGGGCGTTTTCCGCAACTGAACTCACCGTTTCCGCGATAATCATTGCCGCGCTCGTTATCGGCATAGTCCTTGTGAACTGCGGCATGCTTTCCATCGGCAGAATGATAATCGGAGTTACCGCGGTGTTCGGCTCGTTTGGTCCCGTCATTGCAGTTTCTGCCCTCCCGGGAAACCTCACCCAGACCTTTGCCAGCGGCGACAGAGTTCTCGACCTGCTCGCAGAAAAAACAGCGGTTCAGCCCGTGGAAAACGGCAGTGAATTCACATTTGAAAGGCTCGATGTTGACGACCTGTCATTCTCATACGACGGGGAAACGCAGGTGCTTTCAGACATCTGCATGCATGCTCAGAAAGGCGAAATAATCGGAATAGTCGGAGAAAGCGGCTGCGGAAAATCCACGTTCCTGAAGCTTCTTCTGCGGTTCTGGCAGAAAGACGGCGGCTCGATATGCTACAACGGAACGGATATCGACACCATCAGCGAACCCAGCCTGCTTGAGAATGTGACTATGGTCAGCCAGACGACTTATCTCTTTGACGAAACCATAGAGGACAACCTGCGCATCGCGAAGCCCGGGGCTTCACAGGAGGAGATCGAAAATGCCTGCAGAATGGCTTCAATACACGATTTCATAGCGTCGCTCCCGGAGGGGTACAAGGCCAGGACAGGCGCGCTGGGCGACGACCTCTCGTCTGGAGAAAAGCAGCGGCTGGGGCTTGCGCGTGCATTCCTGCGCGGAAGCGGGCTGATACTTCTCGACGAGCCAACCAGCAATGTTGACAGCATAAACGAGGGAATTATCCTCAAAGCGCTCAGACAGCAGAAACGCAGCAAGAGCATAATCCTGGTTTCGCACCGGGAAAGCACGATGGCGGTAGCAGACCGCGTCTACCGCGTAGAGAAAGGACGCATGCATGAATGCCGATAAGAAACGCGAGCGCGAAAAGAAAACAGTAGCGCTGATGATACGGCTGTACTGCCGTAAGAAACACGGAACCAAAACCGCGCTCTGCCCCGAATGCCAGGCTCTTGCGGAATATTCCGCGATGAGAAGTGACAAGTGCCCGTTCATGGAAAGCAAGACATTCTGCTCAAACTGCAAAGTCCACTGCTACAAGCCCGACATGCGGGGAAAAATACGCGAAGTCATGCGGTTCTCCGGCCCGCGAATGATAATATGCCACCCGATAATGGCGATCAGGCACGTCGTCGAAAGCAAGAAAGAAAAACGCAGATTGGAGAAAACAACATGAAGAAAATCATTCTGGTGATCGTCGGATGTATCGGCGTAGGATTAGGCGCGCTCGGAGCAGTTCTGCCGATACTTCCGGCGTTCCCGTTCCTGCTGCTGGCAGCGGTATGCTTCGCCAAAAGTTCCGACAGGCTCGACCGCTGGTTCAGGGGAACAAAGCTCTACAAAAACGACCTCGAAAGCTTCGTAAAGGGTCAGGGAATGACGCGTAAAACCAAGATCAAGGTGATGATAACCGTTACCCTGCTGATGTCGATAGGTTTCGCAATAATGTTCTCAAAGGAAATATACGTTCCTTGCATTATACTGGGCGGCGTGTGGCTGTTCCACATCATTTATTTTGCGTTTTTCGTAAAGACGCATCGTCCGCAGGAAAACACGGAAGAATAGCACCAAAGGGGAAATCGCTGGATTTCCCCTTTAAGTTTATTTATAGTACTGCGCCTGCGCCGCGAACATCTCAGCATATATTCCGCCGGGTCTGCCGCACAGTTCATCATGCGTGCCGTATTCAGCGATCCTGCCATCGGAAAACACCGCTATCCTGTCGCAGAATTTGCAGCTCGAAAGCCGGTGTGAAATATAGATCGCGGTTTTGCCGCCCACAAGTTCGTTGAACTGACGGTATATTTCGTATTCCGCGACAGGGTCAAGGGCTGCCGTCGGCTCGTCGAGAACCACCATCGGGGCGTTCTTATGAAGTGCCCGCGCGATCGCAAGCTTCTGCTGTTCACCACCGGAGGGTTCTATGCCATTCTCATCAAACGGCTTGAACAGAAGCGTATCCGCTCCCTTTCCGAGGGAATTCACCCTATCGGCAAGCCCCACCTTTTCAAGCAGCGCTGAAAGCTCGTCGTCCGAAATGTTCCCGCAGGCAGAAATGTTATCCCTTATCGAAAATGCAAACAGCATGAAATCCTGAAAGACCGGCGCGAAGAGCTTCATGTATTCAGCGATGTCGTATTCCTTTATGTTAATACCGTCCAGCAAAATCTCCCCGGCTGTCGGGTCGTAAAGCCGGCACAGCAGCTTGATGAACGTCGTTTTACCCGCGCCGTTAAGACCCACGACTGAAAGGTGCTCTCCCTGCCGGAGGGTGATATCCACCCCGTCAAGCACCTTTACGTCCGTGTGCGGGTAGGTGAAGCACACATTCCGGAATTCCACAGTGTGCCCTCCCCCGCTGACGTGACGCGTCCCGCTGTGTATCGCAGACGGGTAGCGCATGAATTTCACGTACTCATAAGCGTAATTCGTGCGCTTGACCAGCTCCTGAATATTCCGGAGCAGGCTCTCCATGGAATTCGTGAATGTTTCCCCGGAGGAAAGCATCTGTGAAAACACCCCGAGCGTCATTCTTCCGGTGATGACCATTACCCCGAGCATAAGGTATGTGAGAAATCCCCGAAGCGCATTCGCAGGGACTTTCATCAGCTGAAACGGAAGCTGTCTTTTCGCAATGGAGCCACATTGTCCGCAGCTTTCACGGGTGTATTCAGTCCACTTGCCGAGAATCATGTCCTTTGCGTTGTAAAGACGGATATCCTTTCCATAGCGGAAATCTGTTATTTCCCAGCCGAGATAGCCGAATACGCGGTTGCCCTTTGACAGCTTCTTGTATCCGTCGATTTCAATATCGCTTACCTTTTTGTTGGAAAACACGCTGACTGCCAGCACAACAGCGATTATCGGCAGAAGAAGCGGCGCGTTGATCACTATCAGCGCGACAACTCCGGCTATAACGGAAACATTTATGACTATCGCAAAAAACGGCGTTATTATGCCGGTGAACCCTCCGGAATACCACGTCATTCCCTCGCGTGCTTTCTGCAGCAGGTCGAGTGCGTTTTTGTCCTCGGTCAGCTGAAAATCAAGCTCCATGGTACGTCGGCTGAGCTTTTCAGTGAAGTAATTTTCAAACATGTCAGAGTACTTTTCAAGCTGAATGTCCACCGTCGATATCCCCGCGGAAATCAGCCGCTCGCCTCCCACAAGTATCGCTGCGTAAACCAGCAGGCGCGTTATGCTGCGCTCCCCGCACAGTTCGTTTATGATCAGCGGGAGCATGAGTATATTTATGAACGGTGCGATTATCGTGAGCAGCACATTTGCCCCACCCAGGAAAAAGTACCCCTTGTATTTCTTCCAGGCTTCGGGTACGAAAAACGCAAGTACCTCACGAACATGTGACTTTTCCTTATTCCGCTGCATTCGCGCACCCCTCCTTATAATACTGAGCCTGTATCTCAAACATTTTTGCGTACTCGCCGCCCTTTGCCAGCAGTTCCTCATGCGTGCCGTATTCCACCAGTTCACCGCCGATGAACATCGCCACCTTGTCGCAGAACCTTGTAGACGAAAGCCGGTGCGAGATATAAACGGCGGATTTGTCCTGTATCATTCCGTCAAAGCTGCGGTAAAGTTCGTATTCTGCGAGAGGGTCGAGGGCTGCCGTCGGCTCGTCAAGAACCACCACGGGAGCGTTCTTGTACAGCGCCCGTGCAAGCGCAAGCTTCTGTTTTTCACCGCCTGAGAGGTCAACACCGTCGTCGTACAGGACTTTAAGCAGCTGCGTATCCACGCCGTCGGGCAGGCTTTTCAGCTTTTCGCCAAGTCCAGAGCGTTCAAGGCATTTCTGTGCTAAATTTCTGTCGGTGTTTTCAGGGGGAAGCATGGAAACATTCTCGCTCATCGGGAACGCGAAAAGCTTCACGTCCTGAAATACCGGTGAGAACAGCCTGTAATAATCGCTGCGCCGGAACTTCCGGATGTCGGTTCCGTTGAGCAGTATTTCACCCTCAGTCGGGTCGTACAGCCGCAGGAGCAGCTTTATGAGCGTGGTTTTTCCAGCGCCGTTCATGCCGACTATCGCAAGGCGCCTGCCCGCTTCAAGGGTCAGGTTCAGGTCTTTGAGCGCGTAATCCTCAGCGCCCTTGTAACGGTAGGAAACGTGCCTGAATTCAAAGGTAAGCCTGCCCTCCGGCAGCGGAAGCCCGGTTTCATATTTCTCTGCCGTATCGAGGAACGACCGGAAATCGTCGGTTTCCATAGACGTTTTTCTGAACCCGCCAAGCGAATTCAGGAACTCCGTCAGCGTCGCGGAAAAAGTCCCTGAAAGCCCGAGATAAAGCGTGAAATCGCCGATGGACATATTCTGCCCCACAACGCAGAAAATCAGCACGCCGTAAATAGCGGCGTTTGAAACAAGGCTCATCGCATGCGAAAAAAAGCTGTTGCCGAGCCATAAGTTACGGCTGTGGAAAAACCGCTCCCGCTTTTCGTCAAGTATCCCGTGCTGCTTGCCGGCAAGCGCTTCTTTCATATCGAAGAGCCGGATATCCTTTGCATAGTCGAAATCCTGGGTCACACGCTCCATATAGTTTATTTTACGCCATGTCGGAGCGAGGACGTCCCAGACTTCCTTCTTATCGCGCTTCACCGTGTGCCTGAAAAACAGGAACTGCGCAAACGACATCGCCGCGATGACAAGTATCAGCCGCCAGTCAAGCACCACGACAGCCGTAAAAGTCACCGCCATAACAAGCGCCTGCTGTACGATTTTGTACATTCCGCGCATAAGCCCTTCAATGCCGACGTCGTTGCCGGCGCAGGCATTCGTGGCTTTCTGATATGCATCCAGCATGTCGGGGTCCTCAAGGCTCTGGTAATCCATGCCGAGGGCTTTCGCGTTCTTTTCGGTTATCACCGACATTCTGGCAAAAACAAGACCAAACCATATTTTGTTGTTGCATATTGTGTTAAGTCCCGCAGCAGTTATCTCTATCGCTGCCACAATGCACAGCAGGGGTATCAGCGGTGCGCAGTCACCGATTTCTGCCTGCTTCTGGACTAAATCTATAACGTACTTGCCGATATAGCTCCACAGAAAGCACATCAGCGACCCCGTGACGACACCAACCGCCATCATCGGCAGTACTTTCGGGGAATACCTGCGGACAACGCCCAGCGCATAGCCGCAGTTGCTCAGAATTCCGTATTCCCGGTGGAGCGCGTTATTTTCCGGCTTTGTCTTTTTCATCTTTATGCTCCTTGTAGGTGTCATTCTTCATGTAAGGGGAATTGCGCTGATTTGTCCCGAAATTGAACGAACTTGGACGGTTCAGCAGAGTTTTCACAATCGTCAGGAACAACGGAAATGTGCAGTCTGCCAGGTACTGATAGATTTTTTCAGTCTGTTCGCCTCCATCAAGCGTGGCTTCCCATATAAAGTGGAATTCCAGCAGGCCGTCGATTATTTTACGTGCGTTTTCAGGGCTTATCCCGAGTTCCTTTTCGAAGGTCTGCGCGCGGAAAAACATCTTCGTGCTCCTGCCTGCAAGGTAATACATTGCCCGCAGCGCATTCGGCACAGCGAGAAATCTGAACAGCTTCACCATGTTTTCGTCATAGCGCAGCGGACCGTCCAGACCGTTCTTCGGCTCCGGCATAAGGAAAAAGTACTGCAGGTTTGCATTCAGCCTCATCTGAAGCACCCCGGTCTCAAGCGTTACCTGGCTGTATGTCGGGCATTCCCCCTCGTTGTTAAGAATCGATTCGGAAATCGGCCAATAATCGTCGGAGCCGCACATTCCCATCAGCACCGCGCGGCAGGTGTTATAAGCGTCTGCCATGATTTCCTTACCTTTGACGTCGGGGTCGAATGCCTGCACATTGAAATGGTCAATGACCTGCTGGTAAAAGCTCTTTTCCGGAGCGGGTTCCCTGCCGAAAAGTTCGTCTATGGTGACTCCAAGTACGTCCGCTATCGCGGGTATCAGCTGCGCGTCGGGGTAGCTCTGCCCCTCCCATTTGGATACCGCCTGCGGGGATACTCCCACAGCGTCCGCAAGCTGTTCCTGGGTGAGCCCCTTTTCACGGCGGATACGCCTGAGCGAGGCGTTAAACTGATTTTCCATTGCCGTCATCTCCTTTCGTTGCATACAGTATATCACAATCTCTGGTAGTATTCAAGCCAATTGTAATTGTGCCATTCAAATTATAGTTGATAGAATTCTGTAAATTCAACCGTAGATTTATAAACGACTTTAACTCAGAAATATTGTTTATATGTGCTACTGATGAGGTATAACTATTTTCTCAGGAATCTATTTGGTAGCACAATTTCCACCAACACACGATTACATCGGTCAGTACAACGTCGGCGACGATGAAACAGGCAAATTCAACCACTTCTTCCGCGACGACGGCATGAACGCAACATATCACATTGAATTGCGCTATGGCAGCGACCTTGAGGAACTCCAGGGCTATTTCAAGGGAAAGTACGCACACCAGCTGAGCGCAGGTGCCGCAATACACCTCTCCAGAAAGCACTCCAAGTGATCTTCTCCATAAAATCAAAGGGCTGCCATATGCGACAGCCCTTTAATTCATCAGCGTATCTCAAAACCATATCCACCCTCGACCGGAATGTTTTCTGAGTCGATGCTGTCTATGCACCCCCAGGAATGTTCATCAAGAGCACGTATAACAGCCGCGATATCAGCCGGATAACCCTCCGCTTCCATCTCAACCGTGCCGTCGCTGCAATTTCTCACCCAGCCGGTCACGCCGCGGTTTTTAGCGCTGTAGCAGGCTTTGTACCGAAATCCTACCCCCTGCACATTTCCGTGAAAAACATAGTGTATGCGTATTTTTTCCGTGTTCATGGTTTACCTCTCTATTAATAAATCAGCAGTTTGCTACTCTGAAACCATTCCAGATTTAAAACAGATCCAGCATGCTGTCCAGATATATTTCTTCCCTGACATTCAGCTGATACTCCGGCTTGGTCATGTAATATAGCAAAAACTCCAGAACTACCGCGCTGCCGAGCCCTCTTCCCTCGATTTTGAAATTGGAAAAGCCCATTGGCAGATATACATTCCGGATATCGTTTACGCTGATAAATCCCGGATTTTTCATTGCTTCAGAAAAACGATAGCCATTGCCGGCATTCGGGGCTTTACAGTGATGTTCAGGGCAGTTTTCCCCGAGATTTTTACGGCTGACATTTTCGTAACAGTTCTTTCTGTCCGTGCAGCCAAACCAGCAGCATTCATTACACAGGAATTCCACCTTGTTTTTCTGTGACGCGGACAGTGAATTCAGCTTGTCGAATGCCTTGTTCAGCCGGAAATCCGGCACAACAAAGCTGAAATCTTCACGCTCGATCTCATGCACAAACTGACGGAAATCAGTCAGCACCTTGGTGGTGGAAGACACAAAATAAAACTCTGGATAGCGCTTTTTCAAATACTCCAGCAGTATATCCGAATGGATTATTACGCCGTTCCGCGGCTCTTTGCTTTCGCCGAACAGCGCGCATAGTGCATTGCATTTTCTGTCGGACAGGTGTTCCGCGCAAAGCAGTGAATTGCTGAACGTCAGCCGCGACGAAACGCCGTATTCCTGCATGAGCTTCAGGACTTCACGCGGCTCATGCTCTCCAAAACCTACGCGGCCGCCTCCCCAGACGCAATCCGCAGGAGCGCCATACACAGATCCAATCTCACACCAGTCGTAAAAGTATTCCCTGTGCCCCCGGAAAAGCGGCAGGAAAACGCTGTACAGATCATAGAACTCAAACAGACCGGGAAGATGGTAGTATGCGGTGTGTTTTTCCATATTTCCTGCCACCTTTCAAAAAAGCTATGCGTTTGATATAACTTGCCGATATTCAGGGAGTTCACCGGAGGTGAACGCATGTGCAAGGCATTTTGATTTATAATAAACGCTCTGCGTTTATTATATCACACGACCCGCTAAAAGTCAAACTTTGACTGTATTAATGAAGTCGCGGACTGTACAAAACGGATATTCCGTGCTATAATAAATGCAAGGGGTTTAAACAAACGCAGAATTTACTCTGAATTAAACGTATTAAGGAGATCTTGCTATGAAAGAAATACGATGGGCAGTACTTGGCACTGGGGTCATAGCAAATGAAATGGCAGCCGCATTAAAGAAAAACGGCAGAAACATATGCGCCGTCGGCAACAGGACGCATTCAAAGGCAGTTGCATTTGCTGAAAAATACGGAATACAGAAGGTTTATGACAATTTCAATGAAATGTTTTCAGACCCAGATATTGACGCTATCTATATCACCACGCCGCACAACACGCACATCGGATTCATGAAAAAAGCGATTGCAAACGGCAAGCACGTTCTGGTGGAAAAATCCATCACGCTGAACAGCAGCGAACTTTCAGAAGCAATGGCGCTCGCGAATGAAAAGGGCGTTGTTATCGGCGAGGCAATGACGATATACCACATGCCGATATACAAGGAACTCCGAAAGCTGCTTGACTCCGGTAAACTCGGTAAGGTAAACCTGATAACAATGAACTTCGGCAGCTTCAAGGATTACGACATGAGCAACAGGTTCTTCAACAGGGAACTTGCGGGCGGCGCCATGCTGGATATAGGAGTTTACGCGCTGTCATTCATCAGATTTTTCATGAGCGAAAAACCGTCAAATCTTCTTTCGCAGGTAAAGAACGCACCTACCGGCGTTGACGAGCAGGCTGGTCTGCTTCTTATGAACGATGCCGGGCAGATGGCTTCGGTCATGCTTTCGCTGCACTCAAAGCAGCCGAAAAGGGGCATGGTCTCCTGCGAAAACGGCTATATTGAGATAATGGAATACCCAAGAGCCTGGGAAGCTTCGGTAACATACACTGATTCAGGAAAAACAGAGGTTATAAGGGCAGGTGAAAATGCTGACGCGCTCGCTTACGAGCTTCATGACATGGAAATGGCGATAAACGGCGACGCCGAATGCATGCGCCTTGATTACACCCGCGACGTTATGGAAATGATGACGGAATTCAGGAATTCCTGGGGACTAAGGTACCCGGAAGAAGAATAACCACTGCTCGTATAATTCAGGCGCTGTGAAACAAAAATGGCGCGGAAATTTGATATTCCCGCGACATTATGCACTTGAGGAACATAAAAGGTGCAGGGAGTAAATCACCTGCGCCTTTTTTCAAAACTCGATCATTCCATCGCCGACTGACAGTTCAGCCGAATGAAACGGTATCACCCGGCGGAATTTGTTTCGCTTTACAAGCTCCGTGAATTCATCGTGATTCTGGTGTACCGGATATCTCAGGAACTTCATTTTTCCTGATTTTATCAGCCTTTCGCTGGCTGTATCCGGCTCGGGGGTCCCGGTCATTATCGCAGCGCCGCCACTTGCGAGAATGCTTTCCGTTATATTCTGCGAATAGCTGCTGCGCAGCTGCGGGTCGCTCAGGAACAGTATATCGCAGGCAGTCCCAGGAGTATACAGACTGGCATACAGTGTTTTATTCATGAACCAGCGGCGTTCAGAAAGTTCGTTCATCTGGCTCATGAAGCAATCATCTCCGCAGCACGTCATTTCCGGGAACTTCTCGTTGAACAGCCGCAGCAGATCGATCCCCCTGCCGTATTTCGGCACCGGAAATATTATCGTTCTGTGCTGTTCCTTCATCTCGGAAACAGCGGAGGTCAAATCGCTGCAGCATTCCGAAAAGCTGCGGCTGTCGCGTCCGTATGCGCAGTCTATCACCGCAATGTCGGCGGTTCTGTCGCATATAGGGTCGCAGTGGTACATCAGGGAATTTTCAGTGTAATCACCGGAAAACAGCAGTTTCTTTCCCGCAATGTGAAACTCATACCACACCGCGCCCTGACAATGCCCGCTCCTGCCATGGGCAAACTTTATCCCGCCTATCTCACCGTGCAGTTTTTTCAGCGCGACTGAGTACTTCGGCTTGAACGGCAGCTGCTCCAGCGTTGGCGCAGCCGCGACGATAACGCCGGAAAATCCGCGCTCGTACAGCCACGGGAGCGCCCCGGTGTGGTCGGCGTGGGAATGCGTCAGAAACACGTATTCCAGCCGCTTTATCTCGTTTTCCGTCAGGTTCGGGAACGGCTTGTCAGCCCCTGCCATAATCCCGCAGTCAACCAGAAACGGCGCGGTGTAGTCCACAAAAAAGCAGTTTCTGCCATGTTCGCCGCAGCCGCCAGCTATTTTCAAATTCATATCAGCGCTCCTTTTGTCTGTCAATAGATCTGTTTAAAATAAGCAGTGCAGTCGTGGTGAAAAGCACGAACAGCACCGCCATCGCCATGCCGACCGACACGCTCCCCTGCTCGAATTCCCGCACGATATATGTGGAAACCACCAGCGTATTAGGGGGCGCGATAAGGCTTGCCGTAACCAGCTCGCGGAATGCGATTATGAACGTCATGGTCCACCCGGCAAACACGCCTTTCATGATGAGCGGCAATGTCACGCGCCGGAAGATATACCCCGGGCTTCCACCGAAGAAGCCCGACGACCTCCACCACTTTTCCCAGCTTTGAGCGGGATTTACGCACCGCTATCACGATGAGCGTTCCGAGAACAGCGCATATGGTCGCGGCGCTTACTGCGAAAATAAGACTGTTTCCAAGCGCGCGTATTCCCTTTTCATTTTCGGTGAACAGGTCGATGTAATGCTGGAACGTGAAATTCCCCGGTCGGAAGCCATAACTGCGCAGATCAATCAGCGATGTGGAGATCACCGAGAAATACGGAATTCCCACCGAAAGCAGAAGAACAACTGCAATATACGCCCAGCCGAGTATCTTTGCCGGCGTGCGCAGCTTTAATTCCGTAAAACGGCTGCCCTTTCCGCTAACGAACTGTGTTTCCGGGCTGGAATAGATATTCTCAGGGGAAGCATACTGCTCGACTGTTCCACCGTTCAGCACCGCAATTTTATCGCTCATGCTCATTGCTTCCGCCTGGTCGTGGGTGACGAAAATCGATGTGATACCCAGTCGGGAAATGAGTTCCTTCAGTTCCACACGCATTTCTTCATACAGAAGTGCGTCAAGCGCCGACAGCGGCTCGTCAAACAGAATGCACTGCGGTTCGATAACGATAGCCCTCGCGAATGCAACGCGCTGCTGCTGACCTCCTGAACGCTGGTGCGGAAACCTTGAAGCGAACTCGTCCAGCTGCACCGCATGGAGCGCGTTCCTTACTTTCTCATCAAGTTTTTTCGTGTTGTGAGCCGCGCGCAGCCCGAAAGCCACGTTTTCAAAAACGCTCATGTGCGGCCACAGCGCAAAGTCCTGGAACACAAACCCCAGGCCGCGCTTTTCCGGAGGAACGTTTATCTTCCTTTCGGAAGAAAACACTACC
>ULRE01037436.1_pt1 | contig 17025 bp, 16 predicted proteins | sample 1955141 | NCBI WGS metagenome assembly ULRE01 (sample SAMEA4835674, study PRJEB28245) | human gut metagenome | biome: gut microbiome; material: fecal sample | place: Denmark | collected 2008
TGAGCGCTACAACAATTTGTTCAACTGCATTGTCGGTCGCAAGTTCGACGGCTCTCACCAAACATTCCCCGGTATGTCCCCGTCAATCAGCCTGAAGCCGCACCAGCTCGACGCAGTTATGAGGGCTAAATTCGGCGGCAATACGCTCCTTGCCCACTGCGTAGGCGCAGGCAAAAGTTTTGAAATGGTAGCCGCAACAATGGAGAAAAAGCGGCTCGGTCTGATAAACAAGGCTTGCATTGTTGTTCCGAAACACCTTGTCGGGCAAATGGCGAACGAGTGCTTACGGCTCTATCCGCAGGCGAAAATCCTCACGGCTACGGAAAAAGACTTCGACAAAAATCACCGACAGAAATTTATTGGTCGTTGCTGTACGGGCGATTACGATGCGGTCATTATGAGTTACGAGCAGTTTGAGAAAACCCCGATGTCTATGGAGTACCGTCAAAATTTCATTCAACGTGAGATTGATACGCTCCAAAGCGGAATTGACGAGCTAGGCGGCGACTATCGCTCACGGGCGAACAACCGCAGCTCAATCAAGGACCTCGAGCGAGAGAAAAAACGCTTGGAAACACGCTTGCAAAAGCTGATTGAGGGCGGCAGTAAGACAAAAGACACCTCTCTTACGTTTGAACAGTTAGGATTTGACAGCTTGGTCGTTGATGAGGCTCACAATTATAAGAACGGTCTTGTTGTATCGAAGATGAACCGAGTTTCGGGCGTGCAGACTACTCCTGCGCAGAAGTCCGAGGATATTCTGATGAAAACGCAGTTTTTAAACGAGAATTACGGTGAGAAGAATATTATTTTCGCCACAGGTACGCCCGTTTCTAACTCGATGACGGAATTGTACATAATGCAACGCTATCTCCGCCCATCCCTCTTGGCGAACGCAGGCTTGCAGACGTTCGATGATTGGGCAAGCAATTTCGGCGAGGTTGTTTCCAAAGCCGAGTTGAAACCTGCGGGCAACGGCTATCGGACTAAAAAGCGTTTCGCAAAGTTCAACAATGTGCCTGAGTTAATGCAGATGTACAAGGAATTTGCGGACATCAGAACGGCGGATATGCTCAATCTTCCTGTTCCCGAAATTGAGGGTGGCAAACCACAGACGATTGTCGCAAAGCCGAACGATGTGCAGAAAGCCTATATGCAGGTGCTGGCTGAACGCTCCGAGGCTATCCACAGCGGCGCAGTTGACCCGTCGGTTGACAATATGTTGAAGATAACCAACGAAGCCCGTCTGCTCGGTCTGGACGCAAGATGTATCGTCCCGAACGCCGAAAATCTCCCCGACAGCAAGGTTAATCTCTGCCTTGACAAGGTAATGGAGGTTTACGAACAGACCACCGAACAGAAAGGAGTACAAGCTATTTTCTGCGATATTGCCGTAAATTCAGATGACGGGCGGTTCTCCGTCTATAACTACATTAAAGAAGAACTCGTGCGGCGTGGCGTTCCCGCAGAGGAAATCTGTGCCGCAGGCGACGCAGAAACGCAAAAACAGCGCAACGAGATGTACGCTCAGCTCCGTTCGGGTACAAAGCGTATTGTTCTCGCAAGCACAAGCAAAATGGGAACGGGTGCAAATATTCAAACGAAGCTTGCGGCTCTGCATAATTTAGATATTCCGTGGAAACCCTCGGATGTTGAACATACCAAACGGAACAAAGGACGACCGATAATTCGACAAATAATGCAAATAAAAGAAACTCTCCCATAAAGCTCACCTGCAATAAGGTCAACTTTTGAGAGAGTTTCATTTCTTGATGGCTCATTTACCCCAAACGATAATTCAAATTACCGTAATGGCATACTGTCAGCGCGCCAGCCTTGTTCTGTTTTAACAAAACTGTAATCGGCATATTCCTTTTCATACTCATCATCTTTGGCTGAATCATAAATCGGTTCTTCACCAATATTGACATGCCAAGTTGTACGTTTCAGAACGATTCGATCATCAGTTTTGTCTGTCACTTGATATTCAGTTTTCACTACTGATGTATCACCCCCGCCGCTGACAGCTCCGATCCACAGAGCACCATCGTAAGAGTATATTCTGCTTGCTGCATCAGATATCAATTCATCTGCTTTTTCCTGGGTAAATACATCAAGCAGTGCTTTATAAAAGCTGTCATAACTTATTCCGGTAAAATAATAACGGTAGAGTTCACCTCCCGATTCTGATACATCAATGCTTGCCGATTCAGTCGATGCGCCAGTACCGTTGGGAGTCGGGAAATCACTTATTCCATAACTCAGCCATAATGCTAATGATTGAGCGCGCTTATAGCAATCGCCAATCTGATTGCAGCCGCTCTCTTTCAAGAAATCCGTATCAAATTCCGCCAAGGGGGTATATTCAAACTCCGACAGCTTTGCTCGATCATATATCCCATTTTCAGTCACTGTATAGGATTCCGCTATTGATGAGTTTTCATCTGTAGATGAACCAGAACTGATGTTGCTGTTCACTTGAGCGCTGTTTGTACAAGAGCATAAAACAAGGCTTCCAAATAGAACTGCAATAATGATCAGATTTCTTTTCATATCAAGTAACCTCCTAGAGCGAGTAATTATGATTTCTTAAAGACGACACATAAGCCTTGGCTTCAAGTTCATTTTTTATAGTATTGGTGTCCATAATATGTCCTCCTTAAAAGTGTGTTGATTACATACTGTTCTTTTCATGGCAATTGATTAGATTGCCACTTCTTCACTGTAAACCGTAATAGTTTCAGTCTTTCCATCGTTTGCGGTAAGCGTGAAAACTGTTTCAATGCGATAAGTTCCGCTGGACAACCCTGATTTAGTATGCAACATTGACAAATGATTTGAACTGTCTTTATCAGTCCAAGTTGCACCGCTTACAGTACTCCACGTCCACAAAAATCCCTGCTTTTGAAGTGTTTGTTTTCCAACAATTTTCTGAACTTTTTCCGCTTCTACAAATGAATAACACGAAGCTTTGCCGCCGCTTATACTTAAATCTGTATATGTGTTTGCTTCAATTGAGTATCGGGGCTTTACCGTTTGTGCATATGATAAAGATTCGGCAGCAAATGAAGTATAATTCATTGCAGAAAAGGTTAATATTGAAGCTGCAAAAAAAGCCGTAATAACTTCTTTTTTCATTTTTGACCATCCTTTCTATTTTGGATTTCAATTATAACATCTTTTTTGGCAGTCTTTTGTTATGATAAGATTTTAATTTTTTGTAAGTTTGGTACTATTAGCTAATTCTTCTACTGCTTCTTTATTCAAGTTGCCAGAAATGGAGAATATATAATCATCATTTACCCAGACAATTTTGTTTAATACAGAATCCTTATTTTGAGATGTCCACCAAAAACCGTCGCAGCCGTTTATTGTTACGCGTTCAATTTGCCTTTTTGCATTGTCAAAATGAGAATTGAAATGTGCTTTAGTATATTGGTAAAAAATTATGTAAGAATCAGAGTCGCTATTACTGAATTCTCGCATTAGAAAATTGTCACCGATATTTCCAATATGCTTTACTAATTCATAGCCATCAGGAACATATCCCAGCGAGTATTCTTGCTCAATAATATCTGGACTTCCAGTTACATCTGAAGCAAACATATGAATATTATCGTTGTGAACATTTCCTCTAAAGCCCGCTATCCGATACACCATCAGACCGGCAGTGATTAATGCCAGAAAGATCATTACTGCAATAACTAGCGCGGTTCGTCTTGTAAGGCGCACAGGTTTGTACTTAAAGCTACATCCAGAATTGAATAATTTCTTCATTGCCTTGCGATGCCTTATAGGAAAATGATGCATAGGAACATTGCAAAATTCTGAGAATTCTTTTTCATGGAGTTCATCTAATATACTACCAAGGTCAAATTGATTCATTTTAATTCTCCTTTTTCAGAAATTCGGTAATTGCTTTCCTAGACTGAAATAATCTTTGCCTAACAACATTTTCACTGATTTTAAGTTGATTGGCTATTTCAGAATTTGACATTCCGAATGAAATACGGAGTTCCATAATGTCACGCTGAAGCTGCGGAAGACCAACAATAAAATCCATCAATCGTTGTTTTTGCAGAGAACCTACAATTATATCCTCAAGCAGCGGAATATTCTCGTCATATTCTGGAAGCTCTTCTGGAGCATTCATTACACAGTTTCTGAACATATCTACTGAAACATTTCTGATTATAACATCTGTATATGCAATCATTTTGTTATGGCTGAGAGAAAAAAATGTTTCTGGTTTAGATGCAATTCGGGAAAATGCTTCCTGAACAGCATCTTCAGCAAGATTTCTATCATGTAATTTTGAATAGGCAATAGCATAAAAACGGTTCTTGTACGTTTGGTAGAAATCAGAAAGTGTATTCCGTTGCTCATCAGTTTGAAGAATGGCTAAAGCAGTATTAATCATAATATTACCTCGATAATTTATTAATAATTACAGTATATCACATTTATAACAAAAGTACAAGATGTGTCATTATGGGGTATATTCTACTTCATTCTCTCCACGGCAGATTATCCTGTTTATACCCCTCCAAGCTGGATTTCACCGCTTCCGTAACCTGATTAAGCATAAACTGCCTATAAGCCGCAGCAAGCATCTCTTTGCGTTTTTCATCGCCGAGGTCAACATAATTCTCCCACTCATTTTCCGAACCGGTGAACTTCTCAAAACAGCGAAACAGTGCCCCTAGCACACTGGAAGCTTCATCTTCTCCGCTGTAAAATTCGTAATCCTCGCAAAGTTCTTGAAACAAGTGGTTGATTACGGACAGTTTTTCGTAGTCCTTATCCTTGACAAGCTGCGCCAAAAACTCTGCGGCGCTGTCGGACAACCCCGTAAACTCGCACACGGTTTTCATCTTTCCTTTCTGCGCTGTCGTGTTCGTTCTGCCGATAAGGTAGTCGGCGCTTACGTTCAGCACATTCGCGATCCTCGCAAAATTTCAATGTCGGGCATTCGCTTGTCATTCTCATAGTAGCCCAGCGTGCTTTTAGAAATACCCACCATATCTGCGAACTGCTCGATGGTGTAGCCATGCTCCTTGCGGAGCTCTTTCAATCTTTTTCCAAACACCTGTTCGCAGGTGTTTTTTGTTTCCGGTACCATAGTGTTCCTCCTCGTAATGTTATCAAAAAGACTATATTTGTGGAATTACAAACGAATATCCACAAACATCTTGACAGACCTACCGCGAAATGATATAATCACATCACCGCTCACAATAGTCATCTTTACAGCTATGATACCACAATAGCGATTATATGTCAAGCGGAAATTTCAAACCTGAAGGTTTTTTTCTTTCAGTTTTGCGAAAGGAGGTTCTGCAATGATAACATACGAACCGTTTTGGGATTACCTCGACTGGCACGAAATATCGACCTACACGCTGATTACCAAACATCACGTCAGCAGCAGTACGATAAACCGGCTGCGGCATAATCAGACGGTCAGCACAGCGACAATAGACAAGCTCTGCGAAATCCTGAAATGCCCGGTCGATGATATTATTATGTATGTCGAAAAGGCTAAATCGAGCGATTTTCGCTCTGGTTGAAAGCTCGACTACATGGCGATTCTGCCGGAATTTGCGTGTGTTCCACTCGCCGACCATACCGCAGATTTCCTTTGAAAATCATAACGGGCATTCTGCCTAATATAACGTTTTTTTAGAGGGTCTTAGGGGGATATTCCCCCCTAACGCAGGCTATTTTGCTGACAAAATAGGTAATGCGTTATACCTATTCCGCGGAAGCTTTCAAACGCGTCCGGAACGACAAAAAAATAGCCGAAATCGCGACTACAACCGCATTTGCGGCTGCTTGAAAAGGAGTGAAAAATGAGCAATGAAACAAAAGCGCTGTCGATTTCTTTTCGTTCAGACGACGGCTGCATTGAACATAACAACCGGGATTTCTTCACAGACAACGTGGATAAATCCCGAACGCCGAACAACATAACATACATAAAGTGCGACCTGCGTGAACTGTACCACGAACTTTTTGACGAAGCTCTCGCCAAATACAACGCAAGACAAAATCGACCCGACCGACAAATCCAAGACTACTATGAGCATATCCGAAAAAGCAAAAAAGAAAAGCTGTTTCAAGAAATAATCGTGATGTTCGGGAATTCCGAGAATTGCGGCGTCGGTTCTGAAAATTGGGAAACAGCGAAAATCATGCTTGAGGAATATATGCGTGATTTTGAGAAAAGAAATCCTAACCTTAAGGTGTTTAACGCCGTAATGCACCTTGACGAAGCAACTCCGCACCTGCACATTGATTTCGTTCCCGTATGCCGCGGGCAGAAGCAAGGACTTTCCACTCGGGTATCAATGAAGCGTGCAATTCAGCAGATGGGATTTTCGGCAAGCGGTAAAAAGGAAACAGAAGCGATTTTATGGGGGAGTTCCGAACGGGCAAAGCTGACGGAAATTCTCAATAACCACAATATCGCGCGGCAGGTCGTTGGAGCGTTCCACGACCACAAATCAGTTGAAGAATACCGCCGTTACGCTCAAATCCTTGGAAGCACACGGGAGCATATCAACGCTCTGAAAAAGGAAAATCCCGTTGATTTAAGCAGCACAGATGTTGGTGAAATCCTCAATCAGAACGACATGCTGCGCGAAACTGTGACAAAGCAGAAAAAAGAAATATCGCAGCTTCGGTCAAGGAACTCCGCGAAATTCCTGCCGATTGAGATTTACAACGACGAGAAGCGGCAGTACATAATTGAACAGTTGCAGCGCGTCAGCTGCCCGTTCGTCGAAGAAAACAGCACGATCTATGTTCCCGAATATTACGAGCCGTCCGTGAAAAAAGCGCTTGCTTCTTTCAAGCCTATGGAGGGTCAGAATATCCGCGAACGGCTGAAATTCTTTATCGACCGAATACTGTATTCCGCAAGAGATTTCGAGGATTTTATCAAACTGCTGGAGGACTGCAAATATGAGGTGCGGAGAGGTAAATACATCGCGATAAAGCCGCCCTATGCGAAAAGATTTTTCCGTCTGAAATCGCTTGGCGAGGATTATTCCGAGTATTCACTGAAGAACCGAATTGAAAACAGAAATAAAATTCCGTACGAGTTTAGGCAAGCTGAAATGCAGGCAAACGCCCTTGAAAAGCCGTTCTACGCTGCGATAAACACAAGCATTACGCTTGTGAGAAAGTTTGAGATTACACCTGCAAAGTGGGATAAGCAGCGACCGTATGATTTCATGAACGATAAGCAAATTGGCAGGCTGCTGCTTTGCCTGAACACGCTCTCTGAATTTGAAATTAAATCCCGCGAGCAGCTTTACAGAACGGCTGAAAATTTGCATGAGGAAATCGAAAACGGCGGCGACATTGAACAGAAAATCCTGCTTTCCCAAATCGAAAGCGCCATACGCACATACGAAGAAATCGTCGAGGGCAATTACATAGATAACCTTATCCGCGCCGAGCGTGAGCGAAAAGAATCATTGCAGAAAAAATCCGAACAGCCTAAACAGTCGCAGACTGTTAATCGTAAGGACAGAAGATAACGGAGGTAATCACGATGAAAAAGAAGAATATCAAAATCGTTGTCGTGCCGCATTACAGCGGCTCTATAAAGACTTCGGAAGTTTTTAAGAGGATAATTTCCGAGCAGATCGAAAAGAAACTAAAGGCAAAACCGCACAATTAACGGCTAACGCCTTTGCCGCACGCTTGCTTGCATCTTTTCCGCCATATCGCACAATTCGTCCTAGCAAGGCGACAGCCTTGCGTCGTCCTCATTGTACAATCTGGCGAAAAATCTGACTGCACAATCGCACGACAATAATTATGCGGTATTGCCTTGCAAAAAAATTATCCATACAGAAAAGTACGGAAAGCGAGAATATTGTACCCTAAAAAGACTTGCAAAGCGCGGACGGCTGATGTATAATAAAGATGTCGAATAATCGGTTGTCCGTGTTTGAAGGAGGTTTACAATGGCAGGACAACCCAAGTACAATACAGCATTATATCTTCGTTTATCAAAGGACGACGGCACTATGAGCGAGAGTTCGAGCATACAGACGCAAAAGGAAATGCTCACACGCTACTGCCGTGAAAACGGCTTTGTAATCAGCCAAATCTACATTGACGACGGCTGGAGCGGAACGAACACCAACAGACCGAGCTTTCAGCGTATGCTGTCGGATATCGAGGACGGAAAAATCAACTGCGTTATCACAAAAGACCTTTCCCGGCTTGGCAGAAATTATCTTGAAACGGGCAGTTTTACGGAGATTTATTTCCCCGAACACAACGTGCGATACATAGCCGTAACGGACGGCGTGGACACCGCAAAAGGCTCTACAATGGACATTACGCCGTTCAAAAATCTGCTCAACGATATGTACGCGCAGGACATTTCAAAGAAAATCAAGTCCTCGCTGCTGACAAGGCAGAAGCAGGGAAAATTCATTGGCACAAAAGCTCCATACGGCTATATTAAAGACCCCGCGGACAAAAATCACCTGCTTATCGACGAACGCTTTGCGCCTATCATTCGGTACATTTTCAAGCTGGCAAAGGACGGTATCGGGATAACCCAAATCGCAAGGCAGTTAAGAAGTGAAAAAGTCCCTCGACCTGTTGCGGCGGCTGCTGAAGAACTGGAGTGTTACGACAGGTATCTCACGACTGAGGAAAGCATATACAAATGGTCGATGGGTTCGGTGCGTGAGATACTCCGAAATCCAGTTTACAAAGGCGCGGTCCGTGGACAGAAACGCCCGAAAATCTCGCTGAAAAGCGAAAAAAGAAAACCAGTGCAGTCTGCGGGAACATTCGTTGTCGAGGGAATGCACGAACCTATCATTGACCCAGAGGAATGGGAGCTTGTACAACGCTTGATAACCAGCAGAAAAAAGACTCGCAAGGTTGAGAAAAAGTACGACAATATCTTTTCGGGCTTGGTGAAATGCGCCGACTGCGGCTTTGCTATGACGTTCACGAAAGCGCACAGGAACTGGAACAGCGAAAACATCTATGCGAATTACGATTACCAATGCAACAACTACCGTATGGAGGGAAAGTCAGTCTGCACACATCACAGAATTACTGCTCTGAACCTTTACAATGCGGTTTTGGCTGACATCAAACGGCTTGCGTGCGAAGCTCTCGGAGATGATAAGCAGATGATTTCAGCGATAGCCGCGCGGCTCGGCAAATCTGAAAAAGAAAATGTGCGGCAAGCTGAGCGTGAGCTGAAACGCGCGAACAAGCGGCTTTCGGAACTCGACAGGCTGTTTGCGAAGCTATACGAGGAACACGTCAACGGAAAGGTTAACGAGCGCAATTACAACAGCCTTTCAGCCACATACGAAGCGGAACAGAACGAGCTGGAGAGCAGAATTGCCGAACTGAATGCGGCAATAAAGACAGAACGTGAGAATGATGAGAACGCCGTAAATTTCGTTGATTTAATAAAACAGTACGCCGATATTGACGAGCTTACGCAGGCTCTGCTAAATACCTTGATTGACAGGATCGAGGTTCATGAACCGGAAGATTTGGACGGCGAGCTTATTCAGAAACTCGATGTTTACTATAAATTCGTCGGCAGACTGGATTAATTTTTTGTTACTATGAGATGTTCCGTTGGGTGGGGTCAACAGACATCGAACAGCGCAACGGTCGTATCATACGTCAAGGCAACGAGTTCGGCAAGGTCGGCGTTTACAACTATGTTACCGAGAACACCTTTGACGCATACCTTATGAACATTATCGTCACGAAGCAGAGATTTATCTCACAGCTGATGAGCGGTAACGCTGCCGCAAGAAGCTGCGAGGACGTTGACGAAGCCGTCCTGAACTACTCCGAAATGCAGGCTCTTGCCACGGGTGACGAGCGTATCAAGGAGAAAATCGAGCTTGACGGTGATGTGGCTCGTCTGCGCTTGCTTGAAAGCGAACACCTTAATTCGCAGTACCGCCTTGACGATACGATTGCTAACTGCCAAAAGTGGATACACAACTACGCCGTTAGCATTGACGCTGCCAAGCGAGATATTGAGTTTGCGGCAGCGCATAAGCTGGGTGAAGATGATTTTCGTGCAGAAATCGGCGGCATAACTTACACCGAACGTAAGCCCGCAGGTGAAGCTATCCAAAAAGCCGCTATCAAGTTTATGTCAGAAGCGAACAGTCCGAGCTTGCGCAAGCCTATCGGCTCTTTCTGCGGCTTTGAGCTGGCTATCGAAAAAATCCATAATGGGTTTACGGTCGGAACTGTCATTTATTTGCACAGGGAGCTGACTTACACGACCGATATGGATATTACGGGAGATATAGGAAACGTTACCCGACTTGAAAATCTGTTCAGCAAGGGACTTGACCGCAAGCTGGCGGATATGACAGAAAAGCTATCCCGTATGCAGACCGATTTGAACGAAGCCGTCGCCGCCAAAGGCAAGCCCTTTGAACACGCCGAGGAACTTGCTCAAAAGTCCGCACGGCTTGAACAGCTTAACCGTGAGTTTGAGGTCGGCAAGGCTGACGAGGTTATTATGAACGAGAGCGAGGACGAGGTGCAGGACGGAAGCCGTCTGCAAGACGCTCCCACGAAAACCGAGGAAATCGCAAAGCCTTCTTCAAAGCTGAAACGCTGATTTTTCTTAATCCTAAACAACTGCCAAGCCGCCTTGTTGAGATAAATAGGGCTGCTTGGCTTTTCGTGTTGATTTTTACGTTTAATTGTGATATAAGTATCTCAATGAGAAAGAGTAATTCATGTTTTAGAGTTTATATGTAATATTCCGAGTTCGGATAATTACTGAAGAAATTATTGTTCCACATTAAGTTTAAAGGCAATTGTTTTCTAAGAATTTTTCAATTTGTACTTGACAAATGGGTTGCTTTTGAGTATAATGTAATGAGTGGTGGTAGATAATATCGCCTAGAAACTGAAAGGATAGCATTGCCGTCTGATGAAACGAGGTTAAGGAATAAATGTCTCTTTATATGTTTAGCGATCGCACTAAGAAAAGTATTGCTGATTGTGTTGGTTTGACGTTCGACAAAATTTGCAACTTATCTTTAAATGAAGAGATTGCAATAGCATCAAAAAAGTATGGACGTAAAATAGTTTTTTCGCAAAAGCGTGATAGTAGGCATTTTGGACGAGGTAATCCCCTTCTTTCTAGCCGAAAATTTAGAACCCTTGAAGAGGTTGAAAAAAGGATTGCGAGGATAAAGTAGATTGTATACGATAGAAGAAATAGACAATGTAACTCGAAATGAAAAGGTTGTTGATATCTACGGTACATACTACGAAACAATTGCACCAGCTATTTTTAGACTAGAAACTTTAGATGGTGCTTTCCCTGTGGAAATACTCAATGAGGTTAGGTCAATCTTTACTCATATATCGAGGTGTTGCATTACAGATGATATTCATGTGTACGAGGATAATATCAACAAGGCACAGCGTCACACTAAGAGGGCAGTATTGGACTGCTACAAATACCTGTGCGTTTCTTATGACGAGCATTTTAAGCGGTTTGAAGAACTGTATGCGAATGTAGATTTATCAGTTATTGATAATGGTAGTTTTCTGCCTGAATTGAAAAAAAGGCGCAAATCTGCGGTAGAGCTTATTTTGAAAGCTAAGCAATTTGACTTAGAAGGTAAAAACGAGGATGAGCTTTACACGGCTTATGAAGATGCATATCATGCGTTTTATGATTTGTACAAACTTATTGAGGATAGCTATGATAAACTTAGTAGAGCCAAGAAATTATCTAACAAAAAGGATATTATGGCTATTGTTGGCTTGGTTGTTGGAGTGATTGGAATTGCTGTAAGCGTTTTTTTTGGCATTTGGCATTAATGTCTTTGTAATAACTATGTATTTGCATATCAAAAAAAAGTCTGTCCCTTGTTATGGGATAGACTTTTTTTGCATAGACCTAAAAAACAATGGAAATTATATCTGTTTCAAAATCGGCGTACTAATGTTAACGAATAATTTAATTATAAATCCTGAGGTAAACAGATAACGCATCAATAAGTTTTAAAATTTGCATCTTTTTTATAGTAAGCTAGAAGTCGAATACTGTACCGAAAGGGTTGCGTGAGATTTGACTTTTACATTTGAGGACTCGATTGCTGCCTTTTTACATTAGGAATCACTTTCCATAAGGAGCTAACCCCAAAAATATGAATTAGAAAAAAGGTCATAAGCGTTGATACGATTTCACAGTAGATTTAGGACAACATAGCGATTATCTTTTTTATTGTTATGAGATGGATATAAAACTTGAAATTAACACAATTGTAGGTGAGCTATATCTGATAATGTTTGTATTAATGCCAAATTATTCATCTCAAAATGTGGCTTGAAGTATTAGCACAAGGGTAATATTTCCTACTTTCCAAGCTTTCACAATATTCAATCAGTATATTAACCAAACTACCAAACTTTGGTCGTTTTTTATTTTATAACCTTTTCAGACAAGGAGGACACAATGACATACCCGACAACCGAACAGGTAGAGAAAGCAAGGCAAGCGAGCCTTGCTGATTTTTTTATCCAAAACGGATTTGAAGCAGAACTTGTGAGGAACGAACTCCACGTTAAAGGCTACGGTGGTTTATACATAAATACCGATACCAACGAGTGGTACTGCTTCTCACAAGCTGACAAGCACGGCGGCAGAAATGCGATTAACTGCCTGACCAACATTATCGGAATGGATTTCAAATCAGCAGTTGAAGCTCTCACGGGAGAAAACATTTCCCACGGAGTTTGCAACCCTACGGAGCAAGCACCGCCTAAACCGAGAGAGCTGATTATCCCCGAACGTGCGGAGAGTATGCGTAATGTGTTTGCCTATCTCTGCAAAGCTCGGAAGATTGACAGCAAAATCGTGAGCGAACTTGCACACAGCGGCTTGCTCTATCAAGATAAAAAAGGAAATGCTGTGTTTCTGCACAAAGACGATGATGGCAAACCAGTCGGCGCAGAACTGCAAGGAACAAGCACCTATCAGCGGTTTAAGGGAGTAGCCGCAGGAACAGCAGACAGTGTGTTCTTTGTCAGAATCGGCAAGCCAAACAAGGCTTACATCTTTGAAAGTGCAATAGACTTGCTCTCGTTCCGACAGCTTGCAAGTCCGAACAAACTGCAAGACAGCGTACTTGTTTCTATGGCAGGATTAAAGCCGAGTACACTTAAATCTTTTGCGGAGCGTGGCTTACCCCTCTACGCTTGCGTGGATAACGATGAAGCAGGCAAACGGTTTATCTCGGAGAACAACCTCATTCCGTGCAACAAGGTTTTGGCTGACAGCGGAGTTAAGGACTTTAACGAGCTGCTCCAAAAGACAGTACACACCCGTGAGCTGATAGATAAATCTCAATCGGCTCAAAATTTACCCACCGATCCGAGCAATGTTAAACCACCGCCGCCCTCTCATAAAGTACGGCGATAGAGAAGATAAATTTGTGAGGTCGGAGATTTTATCTCCCCGAAGTGCCGCAAGTCCATTTTGGAGTTTCGGAGTTTAAGTCGCTGACCGTTGGGTAAAGCGAAAGGGGTCTTAGGGGATTTTCCCCTAACTCAATGCCTTATTGTGGAGCTGTGCGTAACAATATGGCTATTGAGTATAGCCTTATTGATTGAAGCAGAAAAAATAGCTCAAAATCAAACATCAAAAAATAGTCCCACCGCAGAGATAAAGTGCGGCGGCGAATGAAGGAGGTACTGAACTATGAGTGAGATAAATAGGAAAACGCTCTCTATTTCCTTTCGGATAGACGAGGGGGTAATCGAACACAACAACCGAGTTTTTATTGCCAAGAATGTGGACGGCGAACGAGTGCAGGACAACATTACCTATTGCCTAACGGACATCAGAGAAAAGTATGATGAGCTTTTCGGGCAGGCTCTCGCCGAATACAACGCTCGGCAAACTCAATCCAGCCGCAGAATACCCGACTACTACGAACATCTGAAAAAATCCTCAAAGGGCAAGCCTTACTATGAAATTGTAGTTCAGTTCGGCGATATGGAAAGCTGTGGACAGGGTTCTGGCAAATGGGAAGAAGCAAAGTTGATGTTGGACGATTATATGCGTGGGTTTGAGAAGCGTAATCCTAACCTCAAGGTGTTCAACGCTGTTATGCACCTTGATGAAGCTACCCCGCACCTACATATTGACTTTATCCCAATAGCCCATAAAGTCGAACGGGGTCTGTCCGTCAAGGTTTCGATGAAAGGGGCACTCAAAGATCAGGGCTTCACCTCGGCGAACAGATTGCAGAACGAATGGACGGCTTGGGAAGAACAGGAGCGTGGCGTTATGGTTGATATTCTCCACGCTCACGAACTGAGCCGTGATGTTAAGAACATTCGCCGTGAACACTTAACCGTTGACGAGTACAAACATCACGCTACACAGGTAGCCGAGATTAAAAAGGTAAACACTCACATAAACGAGCTGAAAAAGAAAAATCCCACCGACCTGACCGAGAGTGAAATTGAGCTTATCAAAAATCAGAACGATGTTATGCGTTCCGAAATACAGAAGCGTGACAAAGAAATATCTATGCTATCCCGCAAACTCGGTGCGCAGTTTGCTCCTTTTGAAATCTACTCCGAGGACAAGCTGCAGTTTGTAGCAGCCGAACTCTCAAAGGCAGGCGTTCCGTTTGTCGAGGAAGGAACAACTCTCCACATTCCCGACTATGCGCAGAAAACCGCTTCTGCAATAGCGGCTTCTTACCGACCGATTAAGTCCGAGGGCGTCCGTGAGAAAATCAAGCTGGACATTGACAGGCTGGTGTATTCGTGTGAGGGATTTGAGGATATGCTTGCGAAGCTGCAGGAGCGTGGTTATGAAATCAAGCGTGGGTGCAAACAGGAAGTTTGCACAGCTTGCCCAAAGGCGGCGCAAGGATGCGCCGCAACAGAGGCAAGCAGGAAGCACATAGCGGTTAAACCGCAGTTTGCTGAACGCTTTGTCCGGCTGAAAACTCTCGGTGAAGCCTACCTGCCGAAAAATCTTGAACAGCGTATCGCCGACAAGGATATGTTCACCAACGCCGTCCGTGCAAAGTTCAAGACCGCTAACACGGTTGAAAAGAAATTTCACGTTGCCATTATGGATGTGACAATCGAGATAAAGCAGTTCCGACTTATGCCGAGAAAGGACAGCGGCAAGCTCATCTATGCTTTTCAGAACGACGCTAACATCAACTATCTCTCCGAACAGCTTGCCACTATCGGGGAGTTTGGTTTCAGCTCACGGGAGCAGATATATAGAAAGGCAGACGAGCTAAAGCGGAGCATTGACGAGAAGAACGAAAAAGTCAAGGAACTTACAAATGAAATACCTACTCTTAAATACGATATAGCACAGCTCCATTACCTATTTGTTACCTCGTCGAGCAACTCAAAGCCTGACGCAATGACACAGGTCAAACTCGCCGCAGCACAGGAAATTGCTGGCAAGTACGGAGTTAAATCAGAGAGCGACATAGCAAATTTGGAGAAGCGGCTCAAACTTTTGCCGAACTACATCTCCTCAATAAAGAACGAGATTTCTGAGGAACAGCTAAAGCTGAAGCGTATGTCCGACCTTATTGCTGCTTACGAGAAAATCGTTGAGGGAAACTACATTGATAACCTAATATGCGCACAAAGAGAGCAGAAGCAAACAATAACGCCCGATAGTCCAAACCTAAAAAAAGCACAATGATAAAATAACCTCTCTAAAGCAGCGGATTTGGAGAGGTTATTTTCTGTTTTGAGAAAGCACCACAAAATACATGCTGCCAAGCGTTTCAATAAATTCATCGTCTATTTCCCAAAACTTTTCAGAGCGTATATGTATGTAAACGAGGCTAGCAATAGAAATAAAATGTGTCAAGCCGATTTGACTTAGCCACAGATTTACGTTCTCCCAAGCATTCTTACCGCTTACTTCCCTGCTCATCAGAATGCAAGCAAGAAAATCCGACATTGCGATTTTGGCGTCGAAATTGTCGGGGCGAATGAGTTCGGAAACATCCAACACGTCTTGTTCAATTTCAGAGAGCGAGGGGTAATATTCTACGCCTTGAACGTTCGTTGATAGATAAATAGCCACAAATTCTTTCCAAACAGCATATCCTGCATTGATAACCCCGTCAAGCAGGATGTTCTCCGTGTTGTTCTTACAATATATGTCATAAAAATCGCCCATGGGTATCTCATTATGGGTACACCAAATATGCGACAATTCATGAAGGACGATTGAAAATAGTTCGCTCTGACCGACCGAAAAATCTCTCTTTATCATAATGCCGTCAAAATCTTTCCCCGTAAAAGCAGAAGCAAGAGCGTTCTTTAACTCATTATCTTCTGTAAGCCTATCGGGAAAATATTCCTCACAAAATCCTTCATACTGCGCGTCTGCGTCAGAATTATCATAGTACGCAAGTTTGACGTTATCGGTGGTGTATGTGGTTTTCATCTTACGATTAAAATGCTCAAAAGCCGCATCAACGGTTTTTTCTATTTTCTGTGCCGTCATAGCCGCTCCTTTATACTGAATTAAGATGTATTTTTGTTATTGTTTATTATATCACTTATCCGGCATAAAAGCAATAATGTTTTAGGAAATATTAGAAAATCTGCTTAACGAAACGTTTTGAAATTATAAATATTATAAAGATTGACTATTTCGGCAATAGTGAATTATTGCAGAAAATGAGAACATAAATAAAGAGCATTAAAGTATTCAATGACGTAACACATATAATTGTGTGAATTACGCATTATAGTAGGGAAAATTTCTCGCCTAAATCATATAGGGCAGTCTAAGACTTTATTTGCACGAGATACTTTGGTTTTTCATTGTATCTATAATAGCAACAACAGCTTTATTCTCTTCATCGCTTTGTCCTCTTGTGTCCAAAAGAACAAACTTGTTTTCCGTTTTCTTGCCAAGCATGTAATCTGTGCTACAAATACAAATATCAGACATTGCAATAAGAATTTCAA
>ULRE01062728.1_pt1 | contig 16977 bp, 31 predicted proteins | sample 1955141 | NCBI WGS metagenome assembly ULRE01 (sample SAMEA4835674, study PRJEB28245) | human gut metagenome | biome: gut microbiome; material: fecal sample | place: Denmark | collected 2008
ATCATTGATACTAACTATTGCCACGCCTTTTATATCTAATCCTTTATTAATGGCATTTTGCAAATAGGTTTCTGCGAATATGTCAAAGTTCGCTCCTGGATAGGCATCTACAGCCAAGACCAATATGTTTCCGTCTGTCAGTTCTCCACCATAGATGTTGTCTATATTGTATTCCGTCAGAAACTCAATATATCTGTCAGCCTTCTCTTTTTGTTCTTGTGTCGGTTTCTTGTTACCACAGCTTACAAAAATTGTCAACAATGCAAATAAAAGAACTTTCCTCATAGGCTAAATATTTAGGATATTTCTTAATTCATTATACAAATCAGAATTTTTCATATCTTCCCAGTAATATTTTTTATAATGGCTTCTACTGAACCCATCCTTGTTTTCGTAAACCAGAATACATTCTTTGTCACACAGAACAATTACTGATGATAACAGCAGCTTTGCATAGGAAAAAGCCTGAAGAAATGCAGCTACTACGTCCTGGTTATTCTTCATGTAGCATTTTGCTTCAATTAAAACTTTCGCCTTTTCTTCCTCTGGCTTGTTGTCATAGTGAAGCGCATAATCTGGGAATATACGGTGTCCTCTTCCTGCATGAATTGGTAACTGACGGATATAGTCTTTATGCTCATACCACCCCATTTCATTCAACAACGGTTCCAGTAATTTTTTCTCTACATCCTTTTCTTCTTTAATAACTATTCCCTCCGGCAATGAAGGTGCATATATTTGTGGAAGTACAGATATGTCGAATCCTTTTGCGTCTATCACTCTCAAGATTTCTGCATAATCTTTTCCTGTGACCGGCCATCCGTTAACTCCTTGAAAGTTCTTTCTGACAAGCGGATGGTCTGAAAAGTATTCATCTGCTTTCAATTCCTTTAAAGTGATATGCGGAATTTCGATTCTGCCCCCTATATAGGTATTGCTATAATAATGGAAAAATGGATCTACTATGCCATCTGTTTGAGCAATCCACAAGCAAGTTATTGCACTTACAGGAGATGTTTCATAATGAATAAGAATATCTCCTTTCTTTGTGTCCTTGCTGGATTGCCAGAATCCAGTAGTCCAATGTGTACCATATCCTTTGATAGGTCCACCAATAAACCATGCTGCCGATGGTTTTGGCATCTCCTTCTTATCATCATCCCCTAAAACATTAGGAACATAATCATACATGAATGCACTCAATTCATCTGGAGATAAACCGTTCTCTGTTCTAAATTGATAGAACACCTTGCACAACTCCCAGTAGTACATACACCTAGCTTTATAGTCAGGTTTTTGGGGTATTGAAGGTAGTTCGATTTCAAAATGATCTGCAAGTCTTGTAACCTGATGGAATTCGTCGATGTAAATATATGGGAAGAAGTATTCACTAAACAAATAATTCAGTTCCATCGAAAGAAATGGTACATACTCCAACATCCGGTCAAAGTCACCAATCTTTAGGATTTCCTCTGATTCTATTGTCAGGCCTGAGGATATAATTTCCTCGTAAAGTTTTCCGGCATCATCCAATGAGTCAAATTCGGTCCCTTCATATTCAGACACCTTGTAACACCAAAAATCTTCCAATATTTCGCAAATTATTTCAGGATTGAATGAATCTTTGATTTTGGGATTATATTTCTCAAACAGTCGTTCTTCTTCGATCCATTCCTTTCTATCCGAAAAAGCAGATATGGCAGACTTTCCTTCAGGAGAGTTCTTGTATAGATTCCAAAGGTATGGGTTGAATTTCATGGTTATAATTGTGTCTTGACTGATAATATGTTTTCAACGATGAACATCTTCCTAATTTTCCCTTTGTGAAGTTTTATATCGTCATATTTAGGATTTTCGCTCCTCAAAATGATATAGTTTTCCTCATCCGGCTCATATTTACGTATATATTTTATCATACGATATTCATCTAATAAAATAAGATACATTTGCCCATAGAAGATATCCTCCCAGCTATGAATTTCTCGGATGACAACCATGTTGCCGTCAAAAATACGTGGTTCCATGCTGTCACCGTTTGCTCGTATAATCTGTGAACCCTTATTAATTCCGGGAAGGTTTACCGAACCTATGATATTATCTTGTGTGAAGAAAATGTCCCTTTGGTTTGTTCCGCAGGTTGCATCAATGTCATAAACTAGTGTTCCTGAATAATCACCTGCTTTTATGTCGTTTTGGAAAATGGAAGATTCTTGTTTTAGGGGGGATATCTCTTTAAGCATCTTGCCCTCGCCATATAGCAGCCAATCACGATTTAATTCAGGATAGGATGTCAGAACATTGTTCAATTTTTCAGGGCCAAACCCTTTTCTCATAGATGTAATATAGCCTGTTGACAAACTGCACTTTATTTCAAATTCTTTCATGCTAATACCCTTGTATTTAATGAATTCAAGGGTGCGTTCTTTTATCGTTTTATTCATATATCAATGGTTTAAAAATGTTAAATCAGAACAAATATCAGAGCAATGTATTGTTATATCAGAACAATGCTCTATATTTGCATCAGAAACGTAATTAAAGCACGTTTCAAAGATAGCAAAAACCTATTAATACACACGATTATGAAAAAGAATATTTTGCACGAGATTATGACTTTAGCATGGCAGTTTGTAAAGCGCAATGGCTATACAATGAGCGAAGCCCTTAAATGTGCTTGGGCAAACATGAAGCTGAAAACTGCAATGAAGCAAAGAATAGTAAAGTTCTACTTCAAAAAAGTAGATGGTTCAGTTCGTGAAGCCTATGGCACGCTGAAAGATAACCTGATACCTGCTACATCAGGTGAAAACAGAAAGAAGAATGACACTATTCAGGTCTATTTCGATACAGAAAAGCAAGAATACAGATGCTTCAAGAAAGCTAATCTAGTAACCCTTTAATCCACACGATTATGAAAAAGATATTATCAGAGATCACAAAGATGATCAAGAAAGAAGCCTACAGATTATATGACTGCAACCTTGATTATGTAGGCTTTGAACTAAAATTAGGCGACAAGATAATCGAAGTCTACATATCAGAACAAAACTCTTATGTCAATGTATATAACCTCGACAAAGGCACAGACCTTGACAATGTATCAGACAAACTTTCAGCCAGTCTACCGGACTGGTACGACCTCTCACCAGAAAGCTATCCAACCGCTTTATGTGCGTATGCCGCTGATCAACGGTTTCAATGCTATCGAGATAGCCTCTAAATGATTATAGCCCGTCCGGTCTCGATACCGGGTACAATCCGTAGAAGGTATGGCGGGCACTACTTGATTAGTTCTTTGACATGTTGGTAAAACCATATCGGTGTAATTCATAAACCGGATATGGCGAACAGAAATAACGCATATAAACAAGTTGGGGCTTGTGATCTATGCAATGTTTAACAATTAGCAGATACCGCCGCAAATAATCGTCCTTGAGCAGTAAGCATACGGGTTGGGCGTCCGTACAGGTGTCAAAAACATATAATCCCGTGGCAATGCCGGCAACCCATCACATCGGAACTGGGACGGGAACGAAATTTTAACAATGAAGCCTATGAAAGAAAAAGTTGTATCAGTAGCATTATGCATGTTGCTTTTGACAGTTCTTTGCTTTGCCGGAACTTGTGATCGGGCAAATGAAGTGGTCAATACCATGAAGCCACAAGTCTACCAACTTATCAAAGATAAGGGGTATGACACAAACAGAGAGATTGCTAATGAATATATGTCTAACAAGGCCAGTTATGACCAGTTGGCCAAACAAAATCTTTGGTGATATGGGACATATTTATAAAGATATAGAAACGTATGATCTATTGAATCTAATCCCGATAGAGGATGCAATCGCCTTTTACGGATTGGATAAAATCATATTCAATGCTGGGCAAGATGAGGTTCTTGCCCACATTGATGAAGATAAGGTAATCGAACATGCAGAAACTATAAAACGGAAATACAATGATTAGAACTTACAAGATTGACGAAAATTATCAAACAGTAAGAGTGTTTGACGAAATAAAGAAAGGGGATATTTCTTTAGTGCCTTTTAACGAGAAAAGGCATTCCGGTATCCAGGCTGAATCTAACCGAAGAAACAAAGACCTTCGTCTAGTTGGTGTTTTGAAACACAAAAAGGACGTGAAATACCGAGTTTCAAAAACAGACTATCCTGGGTATTCGGCAGTATATTGTATCAAATGATAAAAATAGACGAATATGGATATACAGGAATTGAATGCTGTAATTGCTGACTTTGTTCAGGTTGGCTATATGACAGCAATTAGGGCTTACGAACCGCCTCAGGACATTATCCGGCAAGCGGATTTGAAAAATTGGCTAAAAATGATGAAAGTCGATCTGAAAAAATTTAATGCGTTAGTTTCTAAAGAGATAATAAAGCCAATCAGAATAGGAACGAATAAGAATTCTCCCTTATATTATTCAAAAACAGAGATTAAACAGGCTTTGTCAGCGGCGAATGTTAGCCGACTGATTGCTAACGATATAATAAAACAAACAATTAAAAATTCACAATTATGAGTTTGATTAAGAAATCCAATGAATTAGTAATTCCTACCACAGTAAAGATGATGATTTACGGTCAGGCAGGTATGGGTAAAACAACAGTAGCTTTGAGCGCACCGAAACCGCTATTGCTTGATTTTGATAACGGTGTCAAGCGTGTGAATATGGCGCATCTGGATGGTATTGATATTGTTCAGGTTACTTCTTGGCAAGATGTTCAACAGGTACTGCAGGAAGACCTTTCAGTCTACCAGACTATTGTGGTAGATACCATCGGTAAGATGATGGACTTTATCATTTCTTACAAATGCGGTACCAGACAACCCCAAATCAGAGATTGGGGCGGTATCAATGCAGAGTTCTCTTGGCTGACACGCACTCTTTCTTCATTAAACAAGAATGTTGTTTTTGTAGCCCACCGTGATACACGCAAAGAAGGCGACGATACGGTATTCATTCCGGCTTTGAGAGAGAAGTCCTATAATTCTATCGTAACAGAACTTGACCTGCTGGGTTATCTGGAAATGCGCAATGAGAATGGCGTGCAAAAGCGTACCATCACTTTCGACCCCACATCGCGCAACGATGGTAAGAACACTTGCAATCTTCCGGGTCTGATGCAGGTTCCTACCATTCTGGACCGGAACGGTAGCCCTACAGCAAAGAACGACTTCATCACCATGCAAGTGATCCGGCCCTATCTGAATATGCTTCAGGTAAAGAAAGAAGAAGCCGCCAAATATGACAAGGTCGTAGAAGAAATCAGAGATCAGATAGAAATGATTACTGATGCCCTTTCGGCCAATGAATTTGCAAAAATCATCAACAACTTTGACCATGTCGGCAGCTCTTTAGCTAAAGCCAGAGATATGTTCGGCAAGAAAGTGAAAGAGTTGGGGCTTGTGTATGATAAAGAAACTAAGACTTATGCAGACGCAGCAGCCTAAATTCAAGTTCTATGCAACACTTCTCGATGCGTTTACCAACTATTTGAGAAGTGATGCTTTATATGAAAGGTATTGGGGATTCTCAGAGAATCCCCCACATACCCCTGAAGAGTTCAAAGAACAGCAGTTCCAGAGTCTGATTGATACAATCAACCGTGTACCGTTTGACAGTGAATCAGCCGACAAGGGTACAGCCTTTAATGAGGTTGTTGATTGCATGATCGAAAATCGAAAATCAGATAAGGTACAGGTGAAAAGGTTGCTGTCTGATATGGCTGACGGTAGTCAAAACTTGATCGGACTAAGAGCCATCTACAACAACCGCCAGTTCGATTTTCCAATCGCCATCTGCCGTGAGTTTGCTAATTATTACAAAGGAGCTTTGACGCAACAATATGTTCAGGCCATACTGCCTACATGTTTCGGACCTGTCTTAATCTATGGATTTATTGACGAACTGATGCCTATGTCTGTTCACGACATAAAGACAACCGGAAGTTACTATGTTGGCAAATTCAAAGATCACTGGCAACACATGGTTTATCCTTATTGTTTGATGCAGAACGGCAGTGATGTAAGACTGTTTGAGTATAACATAACAGATTTCAAAAGTTCTTATACGGAAAGCTACACGTTTGTGCCAGAACGTGACATACCTATTCTGACAGCACATTGTGAAGAACTTATACGGTTCTTGAATGACAACAGAAATTTGATAACCAACAAAAAGATTTTTGCAGAAGATGAGCAATCAAATAACCGGGCGTCTGATTGAAATCGGCCAGACGGTCCAAATACCATCAAAGACAGGCGGTGCCCCATTCCTGAAACGTGAGTTTCTGCTTGACGCAACAACCTACGATCCTTATACCGGGCAACGTAACGAGTATGAGAATATCTTACCGCTTGAAGTTTCTGGCGATAAGTGTGCAGAGCTGGACCAGTTCAGAATCGATGATGTAATAACAGTTTCTTTTGCCCTGCAAGGACGTTCATGGACGAATCAGGATGGCGAACTGAAACGAATGGCTTCTATCCGGTGCTACAAGTTGGAAGTCCGGCGCACAACCGGCCAGCCGCCAGCACAACCGGTTCAGCAGACATTACAACCGGCACCGACACCATTTCCGCCAACTATGGAACAAGCATTTCCACCGCCAGTAGACGCGAACGGAAATCCTAAAGACGACTTACCATTCTAGCCTATGAGTTTATTCAATTTAAAGAATGAGTACGATATACCCAAGTTTAAAGCTTATGTAAATAAACTATTTCAAGAACGTGCGGTTGTGGAAGTACGAAAGAAACTGCCTAACCGCACACTTGCCCAAAACAGCTATTTACATCTGCTTTTAGGGTATTTCGGTAGTGAGTACGGTTGCAGCCTTGACGAAGCCAAGATAGACTTCTACAAAAGGACCTGCAACCGTGATTTATTTGAGAGAAAGACAGTCAACAAAAAAGGAAAAGAAGTAACCTACCTGAGAAGCTCTGCTGAGCTGACAACTGGTGAAATGACTTTGAGCATTGACCGTTTCAGAAACTGGAGTGCATCTGTCGCCGGAATATACTTGCCGGCAGCCAACGAACAACAGATGCTTATTTATGCACAACAAGAAATCGAACGTAATAAAGAGTTTATATGATACAAAACTGGTTTGAATGTAAAATAAGATATGAGAAGACCATGGAAAACGGCATGGTCAAAAAGGTAACAGAACCTTATTTGGTAGATGCCCTCAGCTTTACAGAAGCAGAAAAGCGGATCATCGAAGAGATCACTCCGTTTATGTCAGGTGAGTTTGAGGTTTCCGATATTAAGAGAGCGCATTACTCAGAGTTATTTTTTACTGATGATCCGGACGCAGACCTGTGGTTTGCATCAAGATTAGAGTTTATCACTCTGGACGAGCGAACTGGTACGGAGAAAAAGACAAAGACAAGCATCCTGATCCAAGCCTCTGATATTCGTGATGCGATGAAGCGACTTGACAAAGGGATGGAAAAAACCTTAGCTGACTACAACGCTGTAAGCATCAAAGAAACAGCGATCATGGATGTTTATACTTATAAGGAAAAAGCATAACTGACAGCCCGGAAAGACGGGCATTTGGGCGCAAGCACAGGACGTGCTTTTGTATGGAGTAATTGCGCAATATCTCCATGCACTTGTTTCGTTGAATTAGCTAATATATTAGGCAAGTAAAACCGTGATGGTTGGGCGGGTTCGATTCCCGTTGCGTCCACTAATAACCTCAAAAACAAAGAATATGAAAACGAAAGAAATAACTAAAATCGTTTACGTCGCTAATGATGGAAAAGAGTTTCTTACAGAAGAAGAATGCAAGAAACATGAAGCGTTTGTGAAAGAAATTTTGCGTAATATTTCCTATTTCTGTATCCGTTGCTGTCCTGATTTAAATGAAACAGGATATTATACTCATAGAATATATGCAGCAGTCCTTTCTAAAAATGGATTATTCAGTAAAGAAATCGCATTTCAATGGGCTTTAAAAAAGTTTGGTACTTACTTAGGTGAAAGCGTAATGGGATATGGTTTCCAACCTCATTTTGATGTAAGCGAGGTCTCTAAAGAAGAATATGAAAGATGTCCTGCTACTGTATGGGGAGGCACTCCATTAAAAAGTGAAAAAATATTTCTAAGTCCCAAACAGGTAGAAGATTTTCCTAAGAATATTGATTATATGAAAGAATGGGGATTTAAATAATGCCGTACTACATCAAGAAACCTAAAAAGAAGAAAGAAAGCCCCTTGCCATTATTTGACAAGGCAGGTATCAAAATCAGAAAGAAGCCGGATCTAAAGGCGAAGCTCGACAAAGAGTTTTCCCTTTTCATCCGGCTTCGTGATTGTATGCCCAACGGCTTTTTCCGCTGTATTTCATGTGGACAGATAAAGCCGTTTGAACAAGCCGATTGTGGGCACTATTTCAGCAGGACACACCTCGCTACACGATTTGACGAGAAAAACTGTAACGCCGAATGTCGTCACTGCAACAGATTCAAAGCGGACCATCTGGAAGGCTATAGAGTGAATCTGATTGCCAAGATCGGGCAACCGGCTTTTGATATGCTCAAAGTGAAAGCTGCCAGTACATCAAAAATAAGTGATTTTGAATACGAGCAGCTTATCAAGTACTATAAAGCCATAAACAAGAAACTAAGAAAGGAGAAAGGCTTATGAGTTATGTGCTACGTGATTATCAACAAAAAGCCAGCGATGCAGCTGTGAAATTCTTTGCAAATAAATCAAAGAAAAAAAATGCCATCATGGTATTGCCTACTGGTGCCGGAAAAAGTCTGGTGATAGCTGATATCGCCAGCCGGCTTGAAGGGCACACACTGGTATTTCAGCCCAGCAAAGAGATTCTCGAACAAAACTTCCTGAAACTTTGTTCGTATGGCATACTGGATTGTTCCATCTATTCAGCCTCATTTGGTAGAAAAGAAGTGAACAGAATCACATTTGCTACTATTGGCAGTGTGATAAATCATCCGGAATTCTTTCAGCATTTTAAAAATATCATCATAGACGAGTGTCATCTGGTCAATCCCAAAGAAGGCATGTATAAATCATTCCTTTCGATGCTGAAATGCAAAGTTCTTGGACTAACTGCGACACCATACCGCCTTTCATCCAGCAAGGAGTTCGGAAGTATGTTGAAGTTCATCACCCGGACCCGTCCGTGTGTCTTCTCTGAGGTTATATATCAAGTTCAAATTTCTACTCTTTTGGATATGGGCTATCTCTCAAAGTTGAACTACTATCCAATGAATCCCTTGGGATGGAACGAACTTAATCTGAAAGTAAATACAACCGGTGCAGATTACACTGAGAGGTCTGTGGTCAAGGAATACGAGCGTATCGACTTCTACGGCTATCTTGTGAGCATTGTACGGCGACTGATGAACCCGAAGGTCGGCGGCAAGCGTAAAGGGATCTTAGTGTTCACGCGTTTTCTGAAGGAAGCAGAAAGGCTAACAAAGTCTATTCCAGGAACGGCCATCGTTTCGGGTGAAACACCTAAGAAAGAACGCGAACACATACTTGAATCATTCAAGGCCGGAGAGATACCGGTCGTTGCCAATGTGGGCGTACTTACAACCGGTTTTGACTATCCTGAGCTTGACACCATCGTTATGGCCCGCCCTACGATGTCACTAGCTCTTTGGTACCAGATTGTCGGTCGTGCAATCCGTCCGCATCCCAATAAGGAAGCAGGCTGGATTGTAGATCTCTGTGGAAACATCAAACGCTTTGGTGAAGTGAAGGATCTTCGCCTGGTAGATGGTGGTAACGGCAAATGGGCCGTGTATTCCAATAGTAGACAGTTGACAAACGTAAGATTCTAAGATTATGGAAGGATATATAAAACTAAGCCGCAAGTTCTTCTCGAATGATATGTGGAATGAGGCCCGGACTTTTAGCAGTTGCGAAGCGTGGCTTGACCTGATTCAGTCAGCACGATTTGAAGCAACGCCCCGTATGGAGAGTATCGGAGGTCGAGAAATCTCTTATACAAGAGGACAATATCCTGCATCCATAAGATTTTTATCTAAGCGTTGGCACTGGACTGAAAGACGAGTGCGGACATTTCTTGCTTATCTGAAGCGAGAAAACATGATAACACTCTCTCAGGATCAGGGAATGAATATTATAACCTTGGTAAAATACAACGAATACAACGGAAATCCTGCTGACACAACAAGTGACACGACTGCTGACACAAGTAGTGACACAAGTATAGTTCAGGGAATTAATGAGTTACGTCTACAAGTGACACAACTACTGACACAAGTGGCGACACAGCAAGTGACACAGCCTCAAAATGAGGCCAAAAAGCGACACACGGGTGACACAAAGCAAATAAAAGATAAGAATATAATTAAAGAAACTACTACTAACGTAGTAGCAAAGAAAGACGCAGCTAAAGCTGCTACCCTCTCACGAAAAGAAACCTTTTATCAGTCTTTAATTCCTTTTGTTGGTTTGTATCCCAAAGAAATGATCAGAGCCTTCTTCGATTATTGGAGCGAACAAAATAAATCGGGCACCAAGATGCGCTTTGAACTTGAAAAGACATGGGAGTTGTCACGAAGACTGAAAACATGGGAAAAGAAAGAATACCAATATGGAAACAGAAATCATACTATCACCTCTACAACTTCAACAAAGACAAGGCCAGAAGGACTTAACACCGGTTCAGAAAGCCTTGAAGAATGGATTAACGGCATCCCAGTTGGTCAGTGAATGGTCTGGCACTGAAGCACAGCTAAAGTGTGGCTATTCTTTGGAGGATGTAGCCGGACTCAAAACAATTCCAAGCATTGGAGATGTAAGCCGGGCCTATGGTAACATGACCGCAGTTCAAATTATTGTTGAGCATTTGAAATCAATTTTCCGTTATGCCGGAACAGATTTGCCAAATGAACAGCTGGCAGAAACAGCCTTATCCATACTAACGAACTATTACTATCTGAATCTTGGCGAACTATGTATCTTTTTTACTCAGCTAAAGGCCGGTTCCCGCGGACAAGTCGTTTGGGGGAACAGAATCAATAACCAGGCAATTATGGTGGCCCTATACGAATTCAGTCAGGACAGGTTTACAGCAATAGTACGTAAAGAAGACGAATTGAGAAAGACTCAGGAACGGAAGGGATTTACAAGAATTGAGAGTGCTGCCGGTGCCATCCTACAAGGCGTTGAATCTATAAAGAAACTCAAGGCCGAAGCCAAAAAGGACATAGAAGCATTCAGGACCCTTTTCCCCAGCATTCCCGATGGATATTCAGAGAAAATCCTTTTTGAAGCATTTTCTGGCAAAGAAGATGCTATTCAAACACTTTTCCGCAAACCCATCAAAGCCGATGATGCTTCCGAAGCGTTGTACCGTTGGCTTTGTGACTACAATGTAAGAATTAACAAATAACTTTTATACACGATTATGAACGAGAGAGAAAAACAACTGGGCAAGTTGAGAAATGACTTGCTTAAAGCCATGCGGTCCGGCAATATGGTAAAGGCTGCAAACATACAGATGCAGATGAACCGATTACAGTATGAACAGGTATCGCTCCAAACAGCAGCCTTAGAAAGTCTTACTGTCGATGAACATGTTCATGCCATCAACCTGATGAACCGGGTGTTTGTCCTGGGTGATCTCATTGAAGAAGCTGCCCTGGACCTAGAGGCTTACATGCGTAAGACTGGCGTCGTTAAAATTGGAATATGTGAGGACGCACGCCAGATAAAACTACTGGCTGGTAAGTTTGCCAAGCTGGTGGATGGGTATCACGATGAAGCCTTTTCGGACGCATTTGCCGAATTATGTGATGCCATCCGACTGGGGATTAATAATGCAATTTACAAACAAGAGGCGAAGTTGCGCCCGTTAATCGAGAAAGCACATGGCAGAGAATCTAACTGAGAATCCGGCAGGAGTGGACAAGAAAATAGCCGAGCAACGAATTAGAGAACAGCAAGGCATCTTTGTCAGAGTTGACGAAAAGACCCGAATTTTTGTACGGCAAGGCCGGGATCCACGCAAAGTGATTGAGGCGTATAAAAACAAGCTGGAAAACAGAGAATACCGATGGTAAGAATTAAAAACTTTTGGCGGTCAGTCAAGGCCCGCTGGACAGAGATTGACCTGATGGATTGGAGGTAAAACTATGACATTCGAGCAGACTATTAAGGCATATTTGGACAAACGGGCAAAAGAGGATGCCTTGTTTGCCAACACGTACAAAAAAGAAGGTAAAAGCATCAAGGAATGCTGTAAGTATATCATGCAGAAAGCCCGGAAAGAGGCGAAAAACGGATGTGCAGCAATACCTGATGACGTTGTGTATGGATGGGCTGTCCACTACTATGATGAGGATGACATCAAGGTTTCCGGAACAACCGAGGACGTGCAGGTATCTGTACCTGAACAGCCGGTACCCAAAGAAGACCCGGCAGCAGATCCTTACCCGAAGAAAGAGGCCCATAAGCCTAAGAAAGCTAAGGCAGACAAGACTCCACAACCAGTATTCACCCTTTTTGATGGTATGCTATGAAACCGAGAACCAAATTAGAAAAGCTGGTAAACTCTTTAAGCAAAAAGATTCCGCCTATATCTGATAAGCATAAGGATTGGGCAAAGATTAAATGCTTCCCTCATGTTGCGCACAAGTGCAAGGACGAACTTTGGTGTTCTGACTGCGGTAAGATGTGGGTAGATCATCACGCTGATGCAATCATTACCTGCCCTTATTGCGGAACAAAACTGGAAGTGATCCAAAGTCGGAAACAGAAGAACAAAGAACTTGAATTTATGGTTGTTGCCCAAACTGCCGGAGGTATGCAGGTACTAAGGTATATCTATATGGAGCGCTACAGGACGCAAATCAACGGTGGCGAAGTGGGCTTTTATTTTTCGGAAGTCTGCCAACTGTGGTACCGGGAAGATGGAAAACTAACGGTCATGGCCAAGCCGATGAGCATGGATAGAAGGTCATGGCTACACAACGAACCGAGAAGCATTAAACAACCCTATGGTATGTACGGAAATATCTATGCAATCGACGGGATCTTATACAAGAATCCAAGATTCATTCCGATACTGAAACGAAACGGTCTAAAAACGAGTTCACACGGAGTCGTACTGTGCGAATTGGTCGAGGCGCTCCTTAAAAATCACAGATACGCCGAAACACTGCTTAAGACAAAACAATACGGTCTATTACAGCTCTGTATGCGTAGAGGTTATATGGCATATCCCTGGGCTGTCAATATCTGTAACCGTAACGGGTATATCGTCAAAGACGGCTCTATGTATCACGATTATTTAAGATTGCTTGAATACTTTAAGCTGGATACGCATAACGCTCACTACATCTGCCCCAAGAACCTGAAAGCCGCCCATGACAAGCTACTCGAAAAGAAGCGGGCAAAAGAACGTAAAGAACAGGAGGAAAGAGACAGAAAAGCAAGGCTGTTAAGAGCGGAAAGTCTGAAAACTGCAATGCGGGAGTACTGGGATATGGTCAAGAAATATGCTGGTATAGAAATCAGGGATCAGGATATCGTAATCCGGCCATTGATGAACGTGGCCCAGTTCTACGCCGAAGGTAAAGCTATGCATCACTGCGTTTTTGAAATGAACTATTACAAGCGTCCCGAATCACTGATTCTGTCGGCCAGAATCGGAGGAAAAAGAATAGAGACAATAGAAATCAGCTTGAAAACTTACAGCATCGTGCAGTCACGCGGAGCTTGTAACAAGAACACCCCGTATCACGATCGGATAGTAAATCTGATGAACCGCAATATGAACCTAATCAAAGCGATATAATATGGGTGAACTGAAAGTCTATTACGGATGGGCAAAGGTCGGCAAGATCCGCAAAAAGCGTGCTATATCTGTCATGTTCGAAAATGAATGGCATGGTTGCAGGTGTGAGCGTGGGCAAAGGGTTCTGAGAGCCGCTCAGGAAACGGTATTTGAACGATACCAAGACGAAGAAGAAGAGAAAGCCGCAAAAGATTGCAGCCGGATATTTACAGAGTATAGCCTATTCTTTGACGAAAAGCCAATTAATGGAAGCCTCGAAAAGATTCTTCAAATCAACAGCGAAGCCGATAAGAACCACGTCCCTAAAGAAATGCGCGATAAGATTACAGAAGCCCTAAAAAAGGCTTTTATGAAGGCTAATCCCAGGTATAAGGAGCCTTTTAGACAATTAGATTTATTTGCTGACTTTGATTTTTAAATGGTATGGCACAGGAAAGCATGAATGATTATTTTCAGTATGCTAAAGATAGAGCAAAAGCTGAAAAGGATCTGAAAATAGAACGATGGGTGTATATCTCCATCGAGTACAAAGAAAAGCTAGAATCTGTCCGGCTATTCACCTACAATTTACCGCGAGAAGTTTATGAAAGAAGAACATGGGTAATACGCTGGAGACAGTCGAAACTTCAATGCCAACACCCCAAACAGAATGTTGTATGCTATTTCAGTTACTATGATCGACGATCTGGAGAGTCCCTTGAATTTAATTCTTTTCTTTCAAACTTAATATCATCCAAAGCTCAGGTAACAAAGGCAGAACGTAAGATGCGTGAATACATAGAGTATAATCGGCAGAATAATATGTTTTTTGACGAGGATACAGATGAGGAACTGATCAAATTCAAGGCAAAGTTGGAACAGAAAAAAGCAAATGTTTTTGAGTGCGAAAAACAATTAGAAAATTTAATTGCGAAACAAAATCATGGAAACAAAGATAAGTAAAAAAGAAGAATTACTAAGAGAAGCCGTACACCAGCATTATGGATGCAACGGAGAATATCCCTGCGAAGAACGCGAATACTGCCGTTTCGGCGGAGGAATGAATGATGCGAGTGATTGTGAGTGCCTTGCTGAAGGGTTTGCGGACGGTTTTGATGTGGGCTGGATGGCCTGCATGGAACATCTGGCAACCATACCGAGGGATGAAGCCATGAATATGATTGTGAACTATTGCAAAGGAAAGGAGAAATGAGATATGAGACGAGCAATAAATACAATCCCAAAGAAAGAATATGACAATCTTATGAAGTATGCAGCTTTAAAGATGCACAGGAAAATCCAAAGGCTAGCAGACGAAGAAATTTCAAAGATGCGAGAAGCGGACAACAAAGGAGACTTCGAGAAAGCAGAAGTACACGACTTTAATTCACGGGCGTTATCTCGCATGGCCGATATGTATTATGAAATAATCAAGAGGAAGGGCTAAGCAATGAACAGAGAAGAACTGAAAAAGTCCATAGGCGAAGATTTGTGCCCGTTTTGCCCGTGGACGAATGGTGATGTAGATATTTTCCCGTGTGTATGTGGGCGTAATTATTGCGATGAAGCACTGGATAACTTCTTGGAAGAGAACGAACAGTATTTCGATGATTTGGAGGACTGAGATATGGAATGGGAAACAAAGGTAGAGCTTGCAAAAGCTCTGAACAACGGAGATAACAAAAAGGCCTGTGACATCGTCCTGAATAACGATATGGATATGCAGGCATGGGATATGTTCCTTACCGGAATGGATTTGCGGAACTATGAAGAATACCGTCCTCTTCTGGGTAAAATAAAAGAGAACAAATCTGAAATAGTAAATAATCTAAAACTACGAGAAGTCGCAAGAATGAAACTTTTAATCATAAGGCTGGAGGAATGAATATGGAAGAAGAAAAACATCCAATCATTGAGATAGACGCATCATTAGAGTACAGAGATGGAGAAGTCTACATAAAAAGATTAAATACCAACCAAATGCCTGCAATATTATCGTATAATATAATATCGGCATTAACCAGAACAATAGAAGAATATTATTTAAAAGGCAAACAAGATAATCCAAAAGAGGAGAACTAACAATGGCAACAAATATAAAGAACATCTACGGAATGATGAACGATTGTAAGATAACTGGAGATATAATCGTAACCGACGAGACCCGTCTAATTCTTTCCAATTCTTCAAAGATTGGAAAGGAAGAGTTCAAACCTTTTGATCGAGTGCTTGTAAGACAAAGTAAGTCTGATAAATGGGAAGCAATGCTGTTCAGCAATTATACATCTGAGATACACCGTTACAGATGCGGAGGAATGAACTATATGTTCTGTATCCCCTACGAAGGTAACGAGCATCTGTTAGGCACAACAAATGATTACAAAAAATAAGTTGAAGCAATGAAAGCAATATCCATCAAACAGCCGTGGGCGAGCTTAATTGCTCACGGTATCAAAGACATTGAGAACCGGACATGGAAGTGTCCTCAGAAGTATATCGGCCAAAGGGTACTGATACATGCAAGCAAAGGTAAAGGAGATGGTTGGGTGTTAAATGAAAAGCAAAGATTGAAACTTCAAATGCATTCCTCCAATCTTAGGAGTACATTCTATAACGATTTACCTTTTGGTGCCATCATCGGCAGCGTAGTAATAGCCGACTGCGTACAGAACCATCCGTCTGTCTGGGCAGAGAAAGGTTGCTGGAACTGGGTGCTGAAAGATGCGGTTCTGTTTGATAAGCCGATTAATGATGTAAAAGGAAAATTAAATTTTTGGGAATATAAATATTAAGTATATTATTTTTTTTGTATTTTTGGCAAAAAAATAGAATTATGGAATGGATTAAAATTTTAAAAGAAAGTCTTGTAGAAAATAAAATTTTTATAGATGTGTTTTCTAGTATATTTGTTGGCATTGCAAGTATTATTGTAGGTGTAGCAGGTATTATATTTTCTAATCTTCAGTTGAAGATCAGTAAACAACAACTGATATTACAAAAACAAGAAATACAACCAGTTTTTAGAATTGTTTTTTCATTAAAGAAAGATGATAATAGTGGAAAATATACAAACGAATACATCAGTATTTATAATGATGGAAAAACTGTAAAGTCTTTTAAGAGTGAAATAAATACATATTATAAAATTATTTATTCATCAACAAGT
>ULRE01021224.1_pt1 | contig 16960 bp, 13 predicted proteins | sample 1955141 | NCBI WGS metagenome assembly ULRE01 (sample SAMEA4835674, study PRJEB28245) | human gut metagenome | biome: gut microbiome; material: fecal sample | place: Denmark | collected 2008
AAATCGCGATCACCTCCAACAAACCACAGACAACGCGCAATCGGATTCAGACTGTCTATACGTGCGATGAGGGGCAGATCATATTTTTGGACACACCGGGTATTCATAAGGCGAAAAATAAACTGGGCGAATACATGGTGTCCGTTGCCGAACGCACTTTGAAAGAAGTAGATGTGATTCTGTGGCTGGTTGAGCCGAGTACGTTTATTGGTGCCGGTGAGCAGCATATTGCAGAGCAGTTGCGCAGCGTAAAGACGCCGGTATTTTTGGTCATTAATAAGATCGATACCGTTGAGAAAGCGGAAATTCTTAAATTCATTGCGGCATACAAAGATATTGTGGATTTTGCGGAAATTATTCCGGTATCCGCGCTCAAAGGAGAAAATACAGATGATCTGTTGCAGGCAATGATGAAATATCTGCCCACAGGGCCGCAATATTATGATGAGGACACGATCACGGATCAGCCGGAGCGACAGATTGTTGCGGAAATGATCCGAGAGAAAGCACTGCGCAATTTGAGCGATGAGATTCCGCATGGCATTGCCGTTGCAATAGATCGGATGCACGAGCGTCCGAATGGCGGTATTATTGATATCGATGCGACGATCGTATGCGAGCGCAATTCACATAAGGGAATCATTATTGGTAAACAGGGTGCCATGCTCAAAAAGATTGGATCACAGGCACGTGCCGATATGGAAGCTTTGCTGGACTGCAAAGTGAACCTAAAATTGTGGGTTAAAGTCAAAAAAGATTGGCGAGACAGTGATTTCCTGATTAAAAATTTTGGCTATCGAAAGACAGATTACGAAGATCTTTAGGCAGAAACTTCGGTCGGTGTAAGAGTGATTACGTGGACTTTTCGGCAGAAAGTTCGATCGATGTAAGAGTGATTACGTGGACTTTTCGGCAGAAAGTTCGATCAATGTAAGAGTGATTACGTGGACTTTTCGGCAGAAAGTTCGGTTGATGTAAGAGTGATTACGAGATTCTTTTCGACTTATTAGCAAGTCGAAATCTCTTGGGACGGCAATAGTTTCCAGAATAGAGAGCCCATGAAATCACCATGCTAATAGAAAGACTTAAGAAAGGCATGGTGAGAAGATGGAGTACCAAGAGCAATGGGAGCAATTTGAAGAAACAGGAAAAGTAGCAGATTATTTGGCATATTGCAGACAAGCAGGACAGATGAGTGCCGGAAATATAATGGATGGCAGTGCATTAGGGATGGCAGTGGCCGAAAATGTCATGTGGAGTGGCAGTGTGAGAAACGCCGGCGCGCAAAATTTGGAGCGCACAGAAGATGGAATACCACAGGAGGGAACAAGGCATGCGGGAGACCATAACGGTGACAGGAATGATCTTACAGACATCACCGCTGAAAGAGTACGATAGAAGAGTAGAAATACTCACCAAAGAATTGGGAAGAATATCTGCATTTGCACAGGGCGCGAGAAGACCAAACAGCGCCCTGTCTGCCTGTACAATTCTTTTTACCTTTGGTACCTTTACGCTCTATCCCGGCAGAGATTCTTACCGCCTGCAGAGTGGCTCCATTCAGACGCAGTTTGGAGAATTGGCACAGGATTACGATGCATTATGTTATTGTTCCTATTTTGGAGAAATGGCGCGATATTTCACCAGAGAAGGTGTGGAAGCTTCTAGGGAGCTTATGTTATTATACGTCACACTGCGCGCTGTCATGCATGGCAAAATGACACTTCCACTCGTTCGCGTGATCTATGAACTGCGTCTTATGTTGATCGAGGGCGAGATGGTGGAATTATTTCAATGTCTGCATTGCGGGACGAAAGAAGTCAATACCGTTTATTTGCAAGCGGGGGGATTGCTTTGTCCGGCATGCGCTGCCAAGGATAAAACAACAAAAGATGCCTATCCGTTACAGTTAAGCTCCGATGCACTCTATACGCTGCAATACATATTGACCAGCGAATGGGGCAAACTTTATGCGTTCGGGGTGTCTGAGGAGGTTTTGCGCGAACTCACACATTTTATGAAACGTTATCTTGGTAGATATCTGCCACATCAATTCAAATCAGAAGCATTTCTTAAATAAATCTTAAACAGAATGTGACGTTACAGATTAAGGGGAAAATGATCCTGTCAGACGTTGATCTGACGATGGAGGAGGGCAGGATCTATGGATTCTTACTTGCAATAATTGTCTTGAGATGGTATATTTTTGTATTAGAATGTGCTTGCCGTGTATTAAGCCGGATGGCAGAATTCATGAGGGAGCATGACGCAATATACAGGAAAGAGGTTTCATTATGGAAAAGACTATGGACAAGATTGTGGCATTGGCAAAAGCAAGAGGATTTATTTATCCGGGTTCAGAAATATACGGCGGACTTGCGAATACATGGGATTACGGTAACTTAGGCGTTGAGCTTAAGAATAATGTAAAGCAGGCTTGGTGGAAGAAATTTATTCGTGAAAATCCTTACAATGTAGGTATTGACTGCGCGATTCTGATGAATCCTCAGACATGGGTAGCATCCGGTCATTTGGGAAGCTTCTCCGATCCGTTGATGGATTGTAAAGAGTGTCATGAGCGTTTCCGTGCAGATAAGGTTATCGAGGACTATATGGCAGATAACGGCATTGCAATCGAAGGCAGTGTAGATGCATGGTCCAATGAGCAGATGGAAAATTACATCAAAGAGAAAGAAATTTGCTGCCCAAGCTGTGGCAAGAAGAACTTTACGGAGATCCGTCAGTTCAACCTGATGTTTAAGACATTCCAGGGCGTTACTGAGGATGCGAAGAATACCGTATATCTTCGTCCGGAGACAGCACAGGGTATTTTCGTAAACTTTAAGAATGTACAGCGTACATCCCGTAAGAAGATCCCATTTGGTATCGGACAGATCGGAAAGTCTTTCCGTAACGAGATCACACCGGGTAACTTTACATTCCGTACACGTGAGTTTGAGCAGATGGAGCTTGAGTTCTTCTGTGAGCCGGATACGGATCTGGAGTGGTTTGCATATTGGAAAGAGTTCTGTATTAACTGGCTGAAATCTCTTGGCATGAAAGAAGAAGAGATGCGTGTAAGAGATCACGAGAAAGAGGAGCTTTCTTTCTATAGTAAGGCAACGACCGATATTGAGTTCCTGTTCCCATTTGGATGGGGCGAGCTTTGGGGTATCGCAGATCGTACGGATTACGACTTGACACAGCATCAGAATGTATCCAAAGAGGATATGTCTTACTTTGATGATGCGAAGGGCGAGAAATATATTCCATATGTTATTGAGCCATCATTGGGTGCTGATCGTGTGGTACTGGCATTCTTGTGTGGTGCATACGATGAAGAAAATATCGGTACAGAGGAGAAACCGGATGTGCGTACAGTACTTCATTTCCATCCGGCTTTGGCACCGGTTAAGATCGGTGTACTTCCGCTTTCTAAGAAGCTTAGCGAGTCTGCGACAAAGATTTATGAAGAGCTTTCTAAGACTTATAACTGCGAATTTGATGATCGTGGAAACATTGGTAAGAGATATCGCCGTCAGGATGAGATCGGAACACCATTCTGCATTACTTATGATTTTGATTCTGAGGAAGATGGAGCGGTTACTGTTCGTGACCGTGACACGATGGAGCAGGAGCGCGTGAAGATTGCAGATCTTCCGGCATATTTTGCAGACAAATTTGAGTTTTAAGGACTACAATCGTTAAAGATGTTTTGGTGAATGGATCGAAGTCCTGATAAATATAAGGGCAGCGTAAGTATCGCTGCCCCCTTTTTTATAAATATCGAAGTATGATACAGGAGAAACGGAGGTTTGCTATGAGTAAAACGTATTATGATACGCCGCTGTGGGACAGTTCACTGTCCATAGAGGAACGCTTGGATTATTTGCTGTCAGAGATGACCTTGGAGGAAAAGATACAGAGTATGGGAACCGGCAATCCCGAGATCGAACGGCTGGGCGTTCCGGCCTTTCAAGTAGGTGGAGAAGCTGCACATGGCGTGCAGGCGCGTCATGATCAAGAATTTGATGTTCATGAGCCGGATCTCACAACGATTTTTCAAAATCCTATTGGCATGAGTGCTTCGTTTGATGAAGAGTTGATCCGGAAAGCAGGAAAAGTTGTCGGAACAGAGGTGAGAGGACTGTATTCCAGAGAACACGAAGGCATTCTTAGTGTGTGGGCACCTACGATCGATATGGAGCGCGACCCACGTTGGGGTCGTACGGAAGAAGCATATGGAGAGGATCCGTTGCTGACCGGAAAAATGGCAGGAGCCTATGTCGAGGGGTTGCAGGGAGAGGATGATCAATATCTGCTTACGGCGGCAACCTTGAAACATTTTTATGCCAATAATGTGGAGGAAGGGCGTGTTTGGAAGTCTTCGACCGTTTCTCCAAGAAATAAATGGGAGTATTATTTGGAACCGTTTCGTCAGGTGATCAAAGAGCATGGGGCAGAGGCGTTGATGACTGCATATAATGAGATTAACGGCGTGCCGGGAATGCTCAATCCGGAAGTGCAAAGAATCCTAAAAGATCAGTGGGGACTGCATCATGTCGTATGTGATGGTGCAGATGTTTCACAGACGGTGGATTTCCATCACTACTATGCAACACATGCAGATACGATCGTAGGAGGTTTAGCTGCCGGTATTGATTGTTTCACAGACAGCGAAGAAATGGTTTGGAACGCAGTGCGTGAGGCATTGGAAGATGGCAAGATCACGCCAGATGATCTGACGCCGGCACTTCGCTGCCATTATGGAACGCTGATCCGCTTGGGATTTTTTGATGCCAAAGGGGAGAATCCTTATGCATCCGTAGGGATGAAAGATGTTGGCACCAAAGCAAATCAGGCAGTCAGCCGAAAGATGGCGACAGAGGGAATGGTGCTTCTTCAAAATAAACAAATGCTGCCACTCGACCCGGAAGAAGATATCGCAGTGATCGGACCATTGGCAGACGTATGGTACAAAGACTGGTATTCCGGAATACCGCCGTATTTCGTCACACCGCTAGATGGAATAAGAAGTCAGAGCAATGTGGCATTTGAACGTGCGGCATTACAGGCACATATTGGTATGGCAGATGGCAGCTATCTTGGCGTAGACAATGGCGGTGTAGTCTGTCGTGCAGATTTCGAGCATGCGGCACTCTTTGAATTGGAATGCTGGGACGATGAGCAGGTGACGATCCGTTTTGTGGAGAACGGTAAGTTGCTTACTGTGGAAGATGATTTTGCAAAAGGACAGGAAGGACTTGTCACAGCCAGCAAAGATGAGCCGTTTGGGTGGTTTGTTAAAGAAATTTTCCATCTTACGAATGTACAGACGGCAGAAGCTGCTATTACAGAACAGCATGGTATTTGTGCGGATGTCAGCATTAGTGCATGGAATGGAGCGGCACTTTGCTTTGATGAACTTGGGCGTTTGAGCGTAGCAAAGAGAAAGGATCAAGTGCTAGATGACCGCATCGGCGTAGCCGGTACAACGGATCAGCATAGTGTGGAGCAGACCGCCGGACTGCCGATCGTGATCGAACGGGTACGCAGTGGGCTTCAGGAAGCCAAAAAGCTTGCGGCATGTTCCGGCAAGGTGGTATTGGTTCTGGGAGCAAATCCAATGATCAACGGGAAAGAGGAGATTGACCGTAAAGATCTTAATTTACCGCCATATCAGAGCCGCCTTCTCAAAGAGATCACGGATGTCAATCCAAATGTTGTGCTGGTGCTGATAAGCAGTGTGCCATTTGCCTTGGACTGGGCAGCGAAGAATGTTCCGGCTATTCTGATCAGTGCAACCGGAAGCATGGAGATTGGCAACGCACTTGCAGATATATTGTTTGGTCAAGAAAGCCCGGCAGGACGTCTGCCAATGACGTGGTATTCTGAAAAAGCGGAATTGCCGGATATTGATGATTATGACATTATACAAGGGGAACGTACCTATCAGTACTACAACGGCAAGCCGGTTTACGCATTTGGACATGGTTTAACATACGGAGAGATCCGCTATGAAAAGATGACTGTCAGTCGTGACATGGCAGAATTGTTTGTCAATGTAACAATTAGTAATAATGGAAGATATACTACGGACGAAGTTGTACAGATTTACGGACACAAAGTGCAGTCGGCTGTCAAACGTCCGCATAGACAACTTATTGATTTTAGGCGCGTTAAGCAGATCAGACCGGGTGAAAAGCGTACAGTAACGTTCCATATCCCACAGGATCGCATGAAATATTTCGATGTCATCAGCCGTGAAATGGTATTGGAAGACGGAATGTACGAAATCTATGCCGGGGCATCCAGTGCAAATCTGCCGCTGCGGCAGGAGATTTCTTTGCGGGGAGTCACCCGTGGTGTTCGCCACGCTGGAGAACCGATTTATGCAGAGTATTTCGACACATCGTCAAATGTGGAACTGATTGAAGGAAATCCGATTGCGTCAAGGACAGATGTATGGATTCCGGCAGGAGATGTCAGCCTTGCCACACCGGATCGCCGAGATCGCGAAATGACATTGACGTTTGCTGACACAGAGCTGCCAACGGGAAAAAATAATGAAATTTGTGTGACGGTGCAGGAATGGCCGGAACGTAAAGCACCTTGGGTGGTTCGTGCATTAGTTGATGGACAGGAAATAGCAGTATTCCAAAGTGGAACGCACTTAACGCGGCGAAATACCGGGGAAGAACTCGGAACAGCGGAGCAGGCAGCAGGAAAGCTTGGTGAAGAGTGTTCTTCAGCGGAGCAGGCAGCAGGAAAGCTTGGCGAAGAGTGTTCTTCAGCGGAGCAGGCAGCAGGAAAGCTTGGCGAAGAGTGCTCTTCAGCGGAGCAGGCAGCAGAAATGGCAAGACACTTAAATGGAAAATGTGTTCCTTATACTGCGTATACCAAGGGAGTGAAGCTTCCTGTTGATCTGCATAAAACATGCGAATTAACGTTGCAGGTATCCGGTGACGTCGCGATTCGCAGCGTGGTTTTACAGCCGGAAACCATAAAAGGGAATGACTATTTTAAGTAGTAGGAGGAGTAAAAAATTATGGAAGAAACAGGAATGAACTATTTATGGAGTGCACGTAAGCGCAATGCATTAGGTTTGCCTTGGACATTCACAAAGTATGCATTTACAGAAGATCGTTTGTTTGTGACAACAGGATTATTGAAAACAGTGGAGGACGAGGTGCGTTTATATCGTATTTTGGATATATCGTTATCTCGCACGCTGTTGCAGAAAATTTTTGGGATGGGAACGATTGCAATATCATCAGCGGATAAGACTATGGGTAATTTTAATCTGGTCAACGTCAAAAATCCGGTACAGGTTAAGGAACAGCTTTCCAAATTGATCGAAGAAAATCGTGACAAAAAACGTGTTACGAACCGTGAATATATGCATGACGATCTCGAAGATGATGATGAGCAATAATCGGAAGCTGACGTGAATTAGACGGGCGCAAACATAAATTAGACGGGAGTAAACGTAAATTAGACGGGAGCAAACGTGAAACAACAACAGATCATAGAAATTTTCTGAAAAAAGACAAAAAAAGACGGATTTTATCAAAAAAGGTCTTTTCATAATGACAGCAAGTATGTTATACTAAGCAGTAGCGATAAAGTGAACTATGGGCAAATTCTGCCCATTCGCAACAAATATTATATTAGGAGGTAACTTGACAATGGCAAACAAATGGGTCTATATGTTTAGCGAAGGCGACATGACTATGCGTAACTTGCTTGGTGGTAAGGGTGCTAACCTTGCTGAGATGACAAGCATTCTTGGTGCAGACGTAATCCCTCAGGGATTCACTGTTACAACTGAGGCATGTACACAGTACTATGAGGATGGCCGTAAGATCAACGATGAGATCATGGCACAGATCATGGACGGTGTTAAGAAGATGGAAGAGATCAACGGAAAGAAATTCGGTGATGCTCAGAATCCATTGTTAGTATCGGTTCGTTCTGGTGCTCGTGCTTCTATGCCTGGTATGATGGATACAATCCTTAACCTTGGTTTGAATGATGATGTAGTAGCATCCATGATCGCTGGTAACCCAGATCCAACATTCGAGCGTTTTGTATATGATTCATACAGACGTTTCATCCAGATGTTCTCTGATGTCGTAATGGAAGTTGGTAAAAAATATTTCGAGCAGCTCATTGACAAGATGAAAGAAGAGAAAGGTGTTCAGTACGACGTTGAGTTGACAGCAGCAGATCTTAAGACGCTGGCTGAGCAGTTCAAAGCTGAGTACAAGAACCAGTTAGGAACAGATTTCCCATCTGATCCGGTAGAGCAGATGAAATTAGCAGTAGAGGCAGTATTCCGTTCATGGGACAACCCTCGTGCAAATGTATATCGTCGTGATAACGATATCCCTTATTCTTGGGGTACAGCAGTTAACGTAATGCCTATGGTATTCGGTAACTTGAACGATGAGTCTGGTACAGGTGTTGCATTTACTCGTGACCCTGCAACAGGTGAGAACAAGTTGATGGGTGAGTTCTTGAAGAACGCACAGGGTGAAGATGTAGTAGCCGGTGTTCGTACTCCAATGCCAATCGCTCAGATGGAGCAGGAGTTCCCAGAAGCTTATAAGAAATTCTTAGAGGTATGTGAGACACTTGAGAATCACTACCATGATATGCAGGATATGGAGTTTACGATCGAGAACAAGAAGCTTTACATGCTTCAGTGCCGTAATGGTAAGAGAACAGCTCCAGCTGCTTTGAAGATCGCTTGCGATTTAGTAGATGAAGGACATAAGACAGAGGAAGAAGCAGTAGCAATGATCGATCCTCGTAACTTGGATACACTGCTTCATCCACAGTTCGATGCTGCAGCACTTAAGGCTGCTACACCAATCGGAAAAGGTTTAGGAGCTTCTCCTGGAGCTGCTTGCGGTAAGGTTGTATTTACAGCAGAAGATGCTGAAGAGTGGAACGCTCGTGGAGAGAAAGTCGTATTAGTTCGTCTTGAGACTTCTCCAGAAGATATTACAGGTATGAAGGCATCCCAGGGTATCCTGACAGTTCGTGGTGGTATGACATCTCATGCAGCCGTAGTTGCTCGTGGTATGGGTACATGCTGTGTATCTGGTTGTGGCGATATCAACATGGATGAGGAGAACAAGAAGTTCACATTGGCTGGACAGACATTCACAGAGGGATCTGAAATCTCTATCGATGGTACAACAGGTAACATCTATGCAGGCTTGATTCCTACTGTAGATGCTCAGATCGCTGGTGAGTTTGGCCGCGTTATGGAGTGGGCTGACAAGTTCAGAACATTGAAGGTTCGTACAAACGCTGATACACCTGCAGATGCTAAGAAAGCTCGTGAGCTTGGTGCTGAGGGTATTGGTCTTTGCCGTACAGAGCATATGTTCTTCGAGGAAGACAGAATTGCTGCATTCCGTGAGATGATCTGCTCTGATACTGTAGAAGAGAGAGAAGCTGCATTGGAGAAGATTCTTCCATATCAGCAGTCTGACTTCAAGGCTCTTTATGAGGCACTTGAGGGTAACCCTGTAACAATCCGTTTCTTGGACCCACCTTTGCATGAGTTCGTTCCTACAGAGGAAGCTGACATCAAGAAACTTGCTGATGCACAGGGCAAGAGTGTAGATGAGATCAAGGCTATCATCGACAGCTTGCATGAGTTCAACCCAATGATGGGTCATCGTGGATGCCGTCTTGCAGTCACATATCCTGAGATTGCTAAGATGCAGACAAAGGCTGTTATCCGTGCAGCAATCGAAGTTCAGAAAGCACACGCTGACTGGACAGTTAAGCCGGAGATCATGATTCCTCTTGTATGTGAAGTAAAAGAGTTGAAATATGTTAAGAAGGTAGTAGTAGAGACAGCTGATGCTGAGATCGCTGCTGCAGGCGTTAAGCTTGACTATGAAGTTGGTACAATGATCGAGATCCCTCGTGCAGCACTTACTGCAGATGAGATCGCTGCAGAGGCAGACTTCTTCTGCTTCGGTACTAACGATTTGACACAGATGACATACGGATTCTCTCGTGATGATGCTGGTAAGTTCTTAGATGCTTATTATGATGCTAAGATCTTCGAGAGCGATCCATTTGCTAAGCTTGACCAGACTGGTGTTGGTAAGTTGATGGAGACAGCTATCAAGTTAGGTAAGCCGGTAAACAACAAGCTTCATGTTGGTATCTGTGGAGAGCACGGTGGAGATCCTTCATCCGTAGAGTTCTGCCATAAGATTGGTTTGGACTATGTATCTTGCTCACCATTCCGTGTACCGATCGCTCGTTTGGCAGCAGCTCAGGCAGCTATCGCCGACAAGAGTAAATAAGAAGCAGTATGTTCACTGTTGCGATATAACGGTTACTCGTGATGATGTGAAAGCCTTTATGGCACAGCGTGATGAGTACACGAAAGCCAACAGATTTAAGGATATTACCGTTAAAGTATTTATCTGACATGCATACTATCAGCAAGGGAAAGTATTACACAATGCTTTCCCTTGTTTTGCGATAAAAGAAAGCAAAATTTGGGAATAAGTCTTAATTATTAAAATGGTTAAGATTTGTTCCCATTTTTTATTTTATAAAATATGCAAATCTGGAGGTGATGAAAATAGGATTTCTGAATATCTCAGATACAAGAAAGGAGATTCGGCACATGATCAAAAGACTAGAAAAAGATAAGCAATATAAGATTATTGAAGTATCTAATATCAAGTCGAATCAAAAAAATCCAAAGTACTGTCATGTATGTATTCAGTATCAGCGGATTGTCAAATGACAATGTTGTCAAATATAAAGAATACGGAGGGTCAGAATTATGTGTAAAGTAATCGCTATATGCAATCAGAAAGGTGGCGTATCCAAGACCACTACAACAGCAAATCTTGGAGTTGGTTTAGTAAGAGCAGGAAAGAAGGTGCTTGTGATCGATGCAGATCCACAGGGAAATCTGTCGCAGAGTCTCGGAATTGAAAATCCGGATGAACTGGAAGTTGCACTTCCGAATATCATGGAACAGATTATGACGGGTGAGGAAGTGGATGTGACGCAAGGAATTGTTCACCACAAAGAGGGGCTTGATCTTATGCCTTGTAACATTGATCTGTCTGCTGTGGACGTTTCTCTCGTTCATGTTTTAAGCAGGGAGTTTATCATGAAAACTTATGTGGACAGTATGAGAGAGTTTTATGATTACATTCTTATTGACTGTATGCCAAGTTTAGGAGTGATAACGATAAACTCTCTTACGGCATCAGATAGTGTTTTGATTCCAGTGCAGGCTGCTTATTTGCCGGTAAAGGGACTGGAGCAGTTGATCAAAACGATTTCTCTGGTAAAAAAGCTTCTGAATCAGGAAATACAGTTTGAGGGAATTTTAATTTCTATGCTAAATGCAAGAACGAACTATGCAAAGGATATTATGGAGTTGATCATGGAGTATTATGGGGAAGCGATTCCTATCTTTGAAAGCAAAATACCATTTTCGGTGAAAGCTGCCGAGACATCTGCTGCGGGAGTGAGTATCTTTACACTGGATAAGAAGCATCCGGTAGCGCAGGCTTACGAGAAATTGACAGAGGAGGTAATCGCTCATGAGTAGGACAAAGGTATTAGAAAATGTAAAATTGACGAGTTTTGATGACCTCTTTGGTGGAAATAAAATGGAAAAGGCTGCGGAAGCAGGTGATGTGAAAGAGATACCGCTTTCAGAACTGCATGAATTTCATAATCATCCGTTTCAGATTCGTTCGGATGAGGAATTGGCAGAAATGATTGAGAGCGTCAGAGAGCATGGGGTGTTGGTGCCGGGAATTGTCCGGAAACATAAAGAAGGCGGTTATGAGATCATTGCCGGACATACAAGAAAGCATGTGTGCGAGTTGCTTGGATTTGAGACAATGCCGGTATTTGTAAAGGAGATGGATGATGATGAAGCCAGTCTGGTTATGGTGGATTCTAACATTCAGCGGGAAAACATTCGACCGAGTGAAAAGGCAAAGGCATATAAGATCAAATATGATGCCATGAAGAATCAGGGAAAGGCAGGGAATAGCCTGAAGATGATGTCTGAGGGAAGTGGTGAGAATTATAAACTGATTCAGAGATATATATGGCTTGCAAGACTGAATGATGATCTGTTGGCGTTGGTAGATAATAAACAGCTTGGAATGGTTCAAGGGGTCAGCTTATCGGTTCTTCCGGAGAAAGAGCAGGAAGCGGTTTACGATGCTATCTGCAGGCACAAAATGAAATTATCAACAGTACAGGCAAATACCATAAAGCAGTTGAGCGTAGATGGAAAGTTTAATGAGCAGATCCTGGAACGCTATCTTACTTCTGCCCAGAAGCAGAAGAGAAAAAAGGAAATTACTCTGAAGAATGAACGGCTGTCAGAGTATTTTGAGGAAGAAACTACAGAAGAGGAAATGATGAATATTATTTTTGAATTGTTGGAAACATGGAAACGAAAGAAAGGAAGTGCGCAGAATGAATAAGATTATTTTACTTGGAAATATGACGAGAAATCCCAAAACTACGAGAAAGACAGCAGAGGATGGAAGTGAAGTTGTCATTACCAAATTTGACCTTGCTGTAAACCGGCGGGCAAAGCGTGATGGAGAAGCCGATGCCGATTTCTTTCACTGCACTTCCTTTGGAAGGCAGGCGGAATTTGTTGAGAGATACTTTCATAGCGGCTCCCGTGTATTAGTCATTGGACGAGTGCAGAATAACAACTATACGACCAAAGAGGGAAGCAAGGTCTATGGTTTCAGTATCATTACAGAAGAGGTTGAATTTGCACAGAAGAAAAGTGCGGAGAAACCGGCAAATAAAGACAGTGATTTTTCATCCGTTTCGGATGAGGAGCAACCGGTCAATGGCAGGTAGGTGATAACATGGCAGAAGGTTTCTTCCGAAGTAAAAAAGGATTTACAGTCGTTCAAAATGAGATTACCAGAGACACGAACATTTCTTTGAAAGCAAAGGGACTATATCTTGTCATACAGGCATATATCTCTATGCCGGATAGGAAATGGACGAAAGATGACTTTATGCGCTTAGCGAAAGAGGGAAGCAAGGCTTTTGACAGTGCATGGAAAGAATTAAAAGAAAGCGGATATCTGAAAGTGCATATTATGTCGGATAATGGAAGATGGCGTACAGAGTATGAACTTTTAGATGAGCCCAAGGAAGGACCGCATACATGGTATCATAATGCGGACGGAGAAGTGACCAGTGATAACATTCGCAGGGCAGGAAAAAAGAAGATGGGGATGCGCTCAGAGGATCGAAAAGACCATTACCCCCCTTTTGGTAGTAATGGAAACGGTAGTAATGGTAACGGTAGCAATGGAGACAGTCCTAATGGTAACGGTAACAATGGTAATGGGGGTAACAATAATAAAGACTATGATATAAATCCTGATATAAAGACTAATATATTAAATCCTAATCATAATCAATATCAGGATCAGGAGGTGATGCGTGAGGACTATTCGATGGAGTTTATAGAGCAGCATTATGAACTGGAACCCAAGTATGTTTCTGCTGTGCAGGAAAATTCGATCAACACGGTCAAGGATGTGCTTTATGATATTTTGAATACCCATAAACCGGTGCTGCGGGTAATGGGAGAGGACAAACCGGCTGCGGTTGTGAAATCACGGCTTTTGAAACTGAACCGATGTGATATTGATTATGCGATCGACCAATATCAAAAACAGGTGACGAAGGTACATAACCATAAGGCATATATGCTCACGGTACTTTACCAGGCAAAATCGCAGGGTGAGTTGGATATCAGTAACCGTGTGATGTATGATTTTTATGGAGCAGGAAGTAAAGCAGGTGATACAGGAGGTGGTGGCAGTGGATAATAAGGACAAGTCTGCCAGAATCCCGGTACTACTCCGGCTGGATAATCCGAAGCACAGACTGGTCTATAACATTCTTGAAAGCGCAGACAATAAAAGTGCTTACATCCGGGAAGCGGTGATCTATTATCACAGGCATAAAGGCATATCTCCGGAGGAAGATGATGTTATGGATCACATCCGGTTGGTGGTGCAGGAATGCAATCAACAGCTTTTAACCGAACTCGACAAGAGGATCGGAAGTAAAGATTTGATTGACTATGACAAACTGAAAAATATATTTTAATCGACAGAAAAATACAGTATAATTTACATTGCTGGGAATGACCAGCGTACAGCAAGGAGCGTGAACGATATGAGAAAAATGATGAAAACAGGCATGGTATTTTTTATGGCGATGATGGTGCTTATGACGCAGCATGTTACGGCAGATGCAAAAGCAAAAGTGCTGAACAAAAAGATGACCATCGACTTAAACAAGGATTCGGCAGGAATCCGCTTTGCGCCGACTAAGCTGAAGAAGTATTCCAAAGTGAAAGTCAGTGTGAAAAACAAAAAGGTGCTGAAGGCGAAGGCAAAAGGCAGAAAGTATATTTACCTGAAAGGCAAAGCTGGTGGAAGAACCACTATGATGATCCGATTATATAAAGGTCATAAAAAGGTGCAGGTGTACCGTTACAGCATCAAGGTGATCGGAAAAGGACAGGATGGTTATAAGGCACAGGCAAAGAAAGCATTTGCAATCCAGAACAGATACCGGGCAGAGAAAGGTGCAAAGGCACTGAAATGGTCAGATGAATTATATCGGTTTGCACTATACCGCTTAAAGCGCAGTGGTTATGACCGGCATGTATATCTTCAACGAGATATGAAGAAATATTTTGGAGATATACTGGTGATCAATAACATATCTTTGGGAGAAAATTTGGCAAGTGGACAGACAAGTGCTAAAGAGGTAATGCTTTCGTGGAAGCATAGTCCGGGGCATTACCGGAATCTGTTGAATAAAAGCTATCAATGCGGTGCGATTGCCCGCTACAAGGATATCTGGTGTGCGGTATTTTATGATGGATCTCCAGAGGATTTTTCCAAACAGAAGCAGGATAGCTCAGACATAGTTGTTACCATTAAGCGTCGGGACAAGGCAAGTGGAAAGTATATCGGTGGTGCTACCATCGGTTATTATGAAGAAAACGACCGATGGAACACAGGTAAACGAATCACAGTAGGAGAGTCTGGAAGGCAGGTTGTTTTGAAACTTGGTAAAACCTATGTGTTTTATGAAAAGACAACACCGGATGGATATGATAAAGCGGAAAAGGTAATCATAACAGTAACAAAAGATATGCCAAGAGAGATCATTCTTTCGGATAATTAAAATTTCATAGAGTAACTGATAACGAAGCAGGAAATGTATGTAAGAAAGTTAATACATTTCCTGCTTTTTTTGATTGGAGGAAAAAAGATGCCATTTCTCATCCGCCCACCACCGGACAGGGCAGAAAAAGTCCGGACAACAGATCAGCCTGCATCCTGACGCAGTGGATGCGGAAAAAAAGAAATATGCGTAGAAATGAGGTTTATCATGAAATCAAAAGTAAAGAAGAGATGTAAGCAGATGCTGACAGGCTTGTTGGCATTATCTATGCTGTGTGGATTACTGCCGCAAAATACGGTAAGTGTCAGTGCGGCAACGACAGCTAAAACAAACGTATCTTCTTATGGAAGATTAGGAAATGTCGATGTCGGTTCAAAGACGAAAACGGGAACATGGTGGAAAATCAATGTTGGCAGTAAGACTGCATTTTGTCTCAGTCTTGGCAAAACTTGTCATACCGGAAATACCTATCAGGTGACGGATACTCATACCTGGAATCAGAATACCGGTGGAGAAAAACATGGTTACTATGCAAAGATCATCCGTTTTTATGTTGATGACTGCAACCGGGCAAAAAAGGCTTTTGTTCTTGGTCAGGCACTTATCTGGGCGGTATCAGAGGGAAATACTTCTGAAGCCAATCTGAAAAATGTGATCAAACAGGTCAAGGCAAATACCGGGTATTTTCCGAATAAGACTGTAGCAGCACTTTATAAACAGATCTTTCAGCCAACCGGAACATGGGAAGCAAAGGCAACCATGTGGGAAAAGACCGGAGCAACAAAAGGCTATCAGAAACTGATCACGGTTGAAGCGAATACCATTAATTTTCCAAAATATAAAACTGTAACGGATCATACCTATTACCGTCAGAGAATTACACTGCATAAGCAGGACGAAGATGGGAAAGGACTGGGCGGTATTAAGTTTACCTTATCTGCAGACAATCTGGATGACCTGTATTCATTCAATGTGTTTGACCGCAATGGAGACACAACAAGCAATGCAGATGAAGATGATAATACGGAATTTGAGGTAAGCGGACTCACTACAGACGGTGGAACCGTTGCCTGGAGGATGACCTATCGCCTGGAAGCAGATGAGATGGCGTATTATACGGATGATACTTTAGCATCAATGAATGCAGACCAGAAAAAGGCTGCCAAGGAAGCTCTGGAAGATGATGGATACAAGCAGGGAGTTCACTTCGGAAAGAACATGACAAAAGCAGAGGCTGAGGATCTGATCAGAAAAGATCTGAATTCGCAGATAAAAGATATTTCCAACTCTTATACCTTGACAGAGGACAGTGTTGGAAACAATAAGAACATTTTCTTAGATCCGGCAATGGTCAAAGGGGTAAAGATTACCCTGAAAGAAGCAAATAGCTGGCAGAAAAACAGTAATGGAGACTGGCCGGACAAGTTGGTGGAACATCCAACGCAGTACAGCAAGGCGTATATGACAACGATCACCAATAAGTATAAAAAGGCAACGATCGTAGTGGCGAAGAAGTCTGGCGGTTCTGCAGATGGTTCGGCTCATGGAGATGCAACACTGGATGGTGCGGTATTCCAGTTGTATTCCGATAAGGCATGCACACAGAAAGCAAAGGTATTTGATGCTGCAGGCAATGCAAAAACCGCAGATGTCTATCGAATTAGTGGAGGAAAATTAACAACCGATTATCTCAGAA
>ULRE01010607.1_pt1 | contig 16914 bp, 14 predicted proteins | sample 1955141 | NCBI WGS metagenome assembly ULRE01 (sample SAMEA4835674, study PRJEB28245) | human gut metagenome | biome: gut microbiome; material: fecal sample | place: Denmark | collected 2008
GGGCGCAGGCTCAGTTGCAGGCGCAGGCTCAGCTATGGGCGCTGGCTCGGGTTCCGGCTCTGCGGGTGCGGAATTCGTGGCAAGCAGCTTTTCTATGTCCTCCTGGGACATAGTGCCGCCGGACGGCTCGGTTTCTGAACGGCTTGACGGATCGACATCGGGAACCTTTGCATTCTCCTCTGCGGGCTGTTCATCCTCGTTTATGCCGCAGGAACGCAGCAGCGCTTCTATCTCGTCTTCGGACATCTTGTTGTTCTCTAGCTCGTGCTGCGGCTCGTAGGAACTGTCAGGCACAATGGAAACAGGCTTGGAAGTTTCCTTCACGATGTCTGCGACATTTACCTTGTGCTGGTCTAGTATCTTCCCAACGTCTGCGGAAGACACCTTCCCAGCCGCAGGAACTTCCACCGCTGCGCCGTTGGGGTAAGAAACCACGGGCACCGGCTGAACTTCCGGACCGATGAGGTATTTGTCGAATTCTTCAACGGCGGCGTCAAAATCGATAGTTTCACCGTCGAAGCTTATCCAGTAATCGTCATACGGTGAGATGCCGTGGGTGTGACACAATATATTGTATACATTGTACTTCTCCAGCCCCATGCGCTCAAGAATAGGGAGCGTAAACGGCGTGCGGTCCTGGAACACGCGGCAGGAGAAAAGATAGTATATGTCAGAGATATCAAGCGGACGATGGATAGTGGTTATCATCAGTTCCTTATATCTCGTGAGAATTTTATATGTGACCTGTTCATCCTCCGAAACGAGGTATTCAGCAACAGGCGCGTCAGCCTTCCATATGGTGAATTTAAGCGGAAGCGGCATTTCAAACGCGCTGTTGTCAACGATACGGTAACGGTAGGCTTTTAATATATTTCCCATCTGTAACCCTCCCCAGGTGCGATGTACATTATTAATTTAGATTATACCACATATTTGCTTTTTAAGCAATAGGTTTTTTTCCTCTCCATATTGTGAACAAATTAATTTTCAATGATTTGTGCAGGTTTAATAAAAATGTGGTATTTAGAGAAATTATTATTGTTGATGTGTTTACAGAAAGCTTTTTTTGTGTTATACTGATAATAAATAACTTTGCTTTTACCGTGCCAGCGGTATTATGTAAATAACTCTGCACACGCAGAATGGAAACGGGGAGTATATATGAAGATCAGAACCATGCTGATGGCAAGCGCAATGGCGTTTGCTATCGTCCCGATGGTCATTTATGCGGCATTCACCAACACCATGGTGTCTAAAAACGGCGATGAGGAATTCCGCACGACCATACTCGAAATGGCAGATAACGAGCGCAACACGCTCCAGACCTACATTGACACCGCCACAAAGCAGGCCGATACTATTCTCGCATACGACGAAATACAGACTGCCATGTCCACGGGAAAGACATCTGACGCGGCAGGCAACTACCTTTCAATGGTGGCTTCCAGCAACGACACGATAGACTCCGTGCTGCTGGTGGACGCCGACGGAAACGTGTTCTGCGGGAGCTCAGGCAAGGCAAATACGCGCATAGACAACTTCGACGCATATTTCAACTACCCTGTCGGAGCGCTGTTCTTCAACGATATCGCCAACCCTGAGGCGACCGGAGGCGGAAAGAACGCGACGATGTTCATTAGAAAAACCGTCGGCACAAATACCATGCTGATAAACTTCAAGCTTGGCAGCACAGGCAGCGAAAAGGGCTACATGTACAAGGCTTCCGGAGGAAGCACGTTCTACAACGGCTCCGTTATCATCGCAGACTCCTCTGAAAACCACAACTATTCTATTGTTGAGAACTTCAAGATCAACCTCTACAACGAATATCCCAAGGACGTATTCCAGCCGCTTATCGACGGGCTTGCTGACAATTCGGTTTCCCAGATCGTGGAATACACCCCCACCAGAAGCAACGAAACATGGTATGCCGCAGCCTGCAGAGTCGGCGGTGAAAACGGCCTTATCGCGATCGCAGCGTGCCCTGTCAACTCCAGCGCGAACTTCTTCTCTGCTTCCGCTACAAACGGACTTGTAGTTGTAGTTGTGCTGGTTTCCCTTGTTGTCATTGTGGGCGCTATCGTTGTTTCTATCCTCGTCACAAAGCCGCTCAAAGTCATCGAGGAAACCCTTGAAAAGGTACGCCGCGGCGACCACGAAGCGCGTATCCCTACCGCAGTAAGCAACAATGAGTACGGACAGATGTCCCGTGCATTCAACAACCTGCTTGACGAGATAGTTGTCAGCGAGGACAGATACCGTACCATCACGGAGATGTCCGACAACATCATTTTCGAGTGGAACTTCAAGACCAACGAAGTATTCTTCACCAACAACTTCAACAAGAAGTTCAGCTATCGTGCACCGTCCGACCACTTCGGCGACAGCTTCCTGCTCAAGGCAAAGCTGCACGAGGACGATGCAGAGCGCTACAAGGCAGACCTTGAAAAGCTCAGCCACGGCGAGGAGTTCAAGCACAACGAGTACCGTATGAAGAACATCTACGGCGACTACATCTGGGTGCTGATAAGAACCGCGACCCTGCGCGACAAGGAAGGCAATCCGCAGAAGATAGTCGGCGTCATGCTGGATATCGACCGCGCTAAGAAGAGCGAGCAGCAGCTGACTGCACGCGCAAGCTTCGACGCACTCACCGAGCTCTACAACCGTGAGACCATCGAGAGCCAGATCGACAACGAGATCACGCTGTCCGAAGCGCGTAAGAGCGAAATGGCGGTTCTGTTCATCGACGTTGATGACTTCAAGCACTACAACGACCAGTACAGCCACGCGACCGGCGACCAGGTGCTTAAGTTCGTTGCACGCACCATCAAGGGCGTTGTCAACGAGTTCGGCTTTGCGGGACGTTACGGCGGCGACGAGTTCATAGCTTGCGTCCGCAATGCTGAGATAAACGACCCGACCCGCGTTGCACAGGATATCATCACAAAACTCGACGAGGGCTTTGAATGCGACGGCGAACACCTCAGCGTGAGCGTTTCCATCGGTATTTCCGTTATCAAGGACGACTACAACACCCGCGTTGAGTACATCATCGGTAAGGCAGACGACGCGATGTATTCCGTTAAGAAGAACGGCAAATCCAACTACGCCTTTATTTGATTGCCGGAACAACGTCGATCAAATATGCAAACTTCCCCTTTCAAACCCCGGAGTGAGGTTTGAACTCCGGCAGAGCCGGAACCGGGAAAATTCTCTGGTGGATCCACCAGCTGTGAGAATGCAAAAGACCGCTCGTATTCGGGCGGTCTTTTTAATATAGTTATGCCCCCGCAGTTTGCAGGGGCGTTTCTTATTTTCAGGTAACTATTATCTTGATCTTCTTGGTGGTCTTGCCGCATTTCGCGGAGATTATCGTTGTGCCGGTGGATTTCGCTGTTACCTTTCCGGTGGAACTTACAGTCGCTACAGACGGTTTGGAACTTTTCCAGGTGACTTCTGCGCTTCCGGTCGTATCAGCGCCCAGCGAAATTGCGTATCCCCGGCTCAGGTTAAGCGTGAGATATTTGAACTTGGCTTTGCTGGTCGTGCTGGGATAGGTTGCGGTGAAGGTCACTTTTCCTTTTTGATTATAGGCATTATATGCCCAGGAACTATAATTGGAGAGCCTAATATAATATGTTCCCTTTTTCACAGAATAGGACATTGAACCTTTAAATTTTTCAATTGTTTCATTCCACTCGCCTTGTGTGCCCATGAAATTCCATTCTGACCAGCCAGAAGCTGCTTCATGTAAAGTGGGTTTTATTTGATCGCCATCAGAATTGTATACAGCAACATTTACTTCTTTTATATGAGATTCAATCGACAGCTTTAACACTCCTGTATCTTTAACAGAAATTGAATAATCACTTATATCGCTAGTTTCTGGAAGATATGTAGTCACCGACTTCCCGCTTGAAATAGCCTTAGCAGTATCCGCAATACTATCCGCACCCGCAGTAACAGCCATAGAAGCCGTAGCCGAAACTGCAATAACCACCGCGGAAATCACCGCAGCTAACCTCTTGAACACTTTCATAAACAATACCTACCTTAAAAAAATTTCTCCATTTGGTATGTAACATACCAAAATGGGATATTTTTATTATACCACTATGGTATACTTTTGTCAAGAGGTGATGGTAATGTTTCGACTGAAAGAATTGCGCGAGAGCCGTGGAATTTCCCAGGTACGGCTTGCCATCGAACTCGACCTGAACCAGAATTCCATCAGCCGCTACGAAAGCGGCGCCCGCGAAGCCGACTACAAAACGCTGCTCGCGATCGCGGACTATTTCGATGTATCTCTGGATTACCTCTTTGGCAGAACGGACTGCCCCGATATCAACAGATGAATTAATGGCGCCCGCAGCGGCGCTTTTGTTATTTTTGCTATATTGCCTGAATTCTCTCCGTTTCTGATGATTTCGCGGTAATTCTCATCAAATCATTACTCTAACAAAAAATGAAACGAAACCAGAGAAAGCGAGAATAGTAGAGAGATTTGCAGAGAAAATGCGAGAAATCATAGTATATTTAAAATATATTCCGAAAAAGCCTTGACAAAATAAAAAAAAACGAGTATAATATCAAATGTTGCATAGAGGCATTTGTATCTGAAATGCCGGATACTTTAATAGGAGGAAACAAATATGTCAACTTATATGCCTAAGGCTGCCGAAGTTGAGCGCAGCTGGTATATTCTCGACGCAGCTGACAAGCCCCTGGGCCGCGTAGCTGCTACCGCCGCTCACCTGCTGAGAGGCAAGCACAAGCCGACATTCGCTCCCCACTGCGATTGCGGCGATCATGTAATCATCATCAACTGCTCCAAGGCAGTCCTCACCGGCAAGAAGCTGGAGAAGAAAGTCTACAGATGGCACACCGGCTGGATCGGCCACCTGAAGGAAGTCAGCTACGACAAACTGATGAAGGAGAACCCCGAGAAGGCAATGACCATCGCTGTTAACGGCATGCTGCCCAACACCACTCTCGGCAGAAAGGCTCTCACCAGACTGCGCTGCTACGCAGGTGCAGAGCACAACAATGCGGCTCAGAAGCCCGTTGAATACAAAATATAAGGAGGGCCTGAACAATGTACGATTCTAAGCCTTATTACTATGGCACCGGCAGAAGAAAGCACTCTGTCGCAAGAGTTAGAGTATATCCCGGAAGCGGCACTATCACTGTAAACGGCCGTTCCATTGATGATTATTTCGGTCTGGAGACCCTCAAGCTGATCGTTCGTCAGCCCCTGACTCTCACCGATACTATCGAGAAGTTCGACATCGTTGCTACCGTTGCTGGCGGTGGTGTTACCGGTCAGGCAGGCGCTATCCGTCACGGTCTGTCCAGAGCTCTCCTCCAGTACTCCGATGAGCTGCGCCCCGTCCTCAAGAAGGCAGGCTTCCTCACTCGTGACCCGAGAATGAAGGAAAGAAAGAAGTACGGTCTCAAGGCTGCACGTCGCGCTCCTCAGTTCTCCAAGAGATAATCTCAGCCCTCACAAACCGCTTTGCAAAGCGGTTTGCGGCAATCGGGTTATCAACTTGGTCTTTATTTGGTCTTTATATCCTCTCCGAGTATTCGGGGAGGATATTTTTATGCTAATTTAAGCGACACAAGATCAGCAACCTTAGCCTTTGTGCTTTTTAAAACATCCGCATAAATATTTGCTGTAACACCTATATCGCAATGTCCGAGGTGTTCGGATACGATTTTCAGGTCAACACCGCTATTCAATAAAAGCGTGGCATTGCAATGCCTGAGCTGGTGCAGGGTAAGAAACTCAAACTCTGTTCCTTTGAGAAAACGCTTGAAAGACGTCCGAAGCGCCGACCTGTCACGGTAGTTGCCATTAGCGGACGTAAACACCATTTCGGGGTGAGTGAATTTACCGCCGAGAGCGCTGATAAGCTGTTCCTGATATGCTTTCTGCTCTCTGAAAATGTCTGCTAAAGCCGTGCTCATTCCGATTGTTCGGATACTGCTTTCGGTTTTCGGGGTGGTGAGCCAGTGTTTTCCACCAACATCGGCAAGGTTGTGATTGACCGAGATAGTCATTTCATCAAAATTGATGTCCTGCCATGAAAGTGCAAGCATTTCTCCGCTTCGCATCCCCGTGTACAGCAGCACCTTAATCATTCGCTTAACATCAAGGTCGCAGGGCTTTGTTTCGAGAAGCTCAATAAACCGCTTGGTCTGTTTCTCATCAAGGACAGGCTTTTTCTTTTTGACCTTGTTCTTTGGAAGAATGACGTTCCGGCAAGGAGTTTCCCTGATGAATCCCTGCTCCACTCCTCTGTGAAATATGCTCTGCATTATTATGTAGACCTTGCGTACCGTTTCTGGATGGAGCTTGAGGGACTGCACAAACAGCGTGAGCCTCGGAGTATTGATGTCCTTGACCCTAACGTTACCGAAAACAGGCTCGATGTGATTCTTGTATGCGCTCTTATAATTGTAGAGCGTTCCCTCTTTCAGCTCTACGGGAGCGTAATTTTCAAAGTACCACTCCGCAAGCTCCGAAAAGCGCATATTCTCGTTGAGCTGCGAATAGCCCTTGCAATGGCGCTCAAAGTCGAGTGCGTATTCCTGTGCAAGTTTCTCGGCTTTCCGTGGCGTTGCTCCTGCCGGTGGCGCGAATGTAGTTGATTTGACGATCTGTTTTCCGTTGGCATCGTAGCCCAACGACACCTTAATTCTGAAGGTTTCCCCTCGTTTTGTAATGGTAGCCATATGATACTCTCCTTAAATATCGTAGATTTATGACATACCCTCTGCAATTCTATTTTACGCTTTAAAGTGTGATTTGTCAAGAGGCATATCGTCATCTTTTGTACTTTGGAGATTTTTCTATTCTTTGTGCCACAGCTTCCCGTGACTTCTGCGCTTTTATAAGATTATCTATGTAGTTGCCCTCAACAATTTCCTCATAAGCCTTTATCAGCTCGTTAATGCGCTTCAAATTCGTTTCTTCCGTTTCGGGATTATCGCCACGGGAGCGCATAATATGAACGGAGTGCTGTAACTCCTGCGCCTTTGCGTAAATGTCATCACGGGAGGTAATGCCGAACTCGCCGATAGTCAGAAGCTGCCGCGACAGATAGTTTATCCGCTCGTCGTTCTGAAAGCAGTAATACCTGCGTTTGTGGCTCTTTTTCGGTTCAAATTGGAACTGCGCTACAGCAGTAGTGACATTCAGAATTACGCAGTGAAACCGCTTTTCAACAGGATTTGCGTTCTGCGCTTTTTCCCGAACGCAATCAACGAACCGTCCGCTTTCAGCTATGCGCCGTTCAAGGTTTTTGGGCAGATATTCCTCGCCGAGAGTTTTCAGCCGCACAAAGCGCTCCGCAGAGGGCGCTTTCACGGAGATGTACTTGCCACGCTTGATTTCGTAACCACGCTCTTTAAGTCTGTTAAGCAAGTCCTCAAAGCTATTTGAAGAATACACCAGCCTGTCAATATCCAGCTTGATATGCTCATGAATAGTGGGCGCGTTTGCGCTCGGCTTGTAGTGCCGTGAAATTGCTCTTGCCGTTTCCAGTGCGTAATCGGGAATATAGAGAGTGTTGCTTTCCGCTACACAAGGAATTTTCGCCCGTGCCAGTCCGTCCGCTATGTATTGCAGCTTGTCGGGATTATAAACAATCACGGGGACAAATGCGGCGTTTGCACACTTGCTTAAATCGGAAATAGTTTCGTTGCGCTTCATGATTTCTGCACGCAGGAAATCGTTCTGATTATTCAGCAGAACAGCGTCCTCGGATGTCAACTCCTTTTCGGGTTTCTTTTTCAGTGCTGTGATATGTGCGTTTATTTCGCTGATATTCCTTGCTTCAAGCGCAGCTTTCTTGTAGTCCTCAACCGACAAATGCGGACGGTGAACATTTTTATCCTCTCGCCGCAAGCCGTGTTTCAGCAAAATTTTCTCCATTACAGAACGCTCGTTTTCCGACCAGGCAGTCCATTCGTTCTCCATTCGGTTCGCCGAGGAAAAGCCTTGCTCACGCAATGCTCCACTCATGGAATTTTTCAGCGGCATACCACGCTGTCCCTTGTGCGCCACGGGAACGAAATCAATATGCAAATGCGGTGTGCTTTCATCTAAATGCATTACGGCATTGAACACTTTGAGGTTAGGATTACGCTGCTCAAATTCGCGCATATAATTGTCAAGCATGGATTTCGCCGTATTCCAATTCTCCGAGCCAAGCCCGCAGTCGTGTAAATCACCGAACTGAACGACTACCTCATAAAACAATTTGCCCTTGCCGGAATTCTTGACGTGTTCGTAGTAGTCGGGGATTTGGCGGTCAGCGCGTTTCTGCTTTGCGTTGTATTCTGCAAGAGCCTCGCCGAAAATCCGTTCATAAAAATCGGGCAGATCGATTTTCGTGTAGGTAACGTTGTCGGCTGTTCGTGAGATATCTACATTGTGGGCGGTGATAACCCGGTTGTTGTGGTCGAGAAAACCACTATCCACACGAAATGAAATCGACAGCCCTTTTGAATTTTTCTCACTCATATGACACATCTCCTTTCTCCTGTTTTACAAATTTATCTCATCTGCCACCAATGCTCTCGAAAAGCAGTTTTCAGATTTATCTCTGAAATGCCCGCTACTTCTGACTCGGTGTTTGAAGCATTTTTAACGGTCGTTGTCATTGTTGCTAAACTCAATAGTGATAGTGACAAGCTGCGCTTATCATTATCACATTGAGTTGGGGATAATTCCCCAAACCCCTCTCCATCGCCTTACTCGTTAAACGAGGTAAATTTTCAAAATGTTCAGAATGAACTGCTCTGAGAGTAGAGGTAAAACTCAAAAGTTCTCATGCTCAACATCTGCGGGCAGGAGCGAAACCTCTGCAAGCGCACCGGATTTTTCTTTTCAGATTTGAAAGAAACACTCATTCCGAGCGGTCGGGCTTTCCGTACATATCGTGATTAACCAGAGCCGTGTAGTAGCTGTCCATCGTAATGGGCGCATTATACAGCGCCGTTATAAGATATGCGCGAATGTTCCGAACATCGGAGGTGTTATTCCCGAGTGAAGTCAATACATATTTGATATGCTCATGAGTGAGTTTCAGAAAGCGGCTTCTAACCTTACCGGTTGGAATTTCCTCGCCGTTTACGCGGGTAGTGCTTTTTGCCGAACACACCACATCAAGCATTATCTCAACCAGCTCGTCCACCCGCGCTTTGTCCTCGGAAAGGCAGTCGTACTCGATATTTTCACGGATAATATCGCGGTAATCGCTGCGTTCGTCGGAAGAAAAAAGAATTTGCGAATTTCCCGCCATATCCGTCCCGTCGGATATGATTGATGGATAAGGATTATTCTCTTTTGTTTGATTATTAAGATTATATATAAAGGGATTGTCGATTTCCTGCAATGTACTTTGAGCGTTTTCGACAGGGTAGTATGCCGTATTTTCGCAGGGTGCATTGTCAATTTCCGACATGGTACTATTCAACTTTTCTGCACCTTTTATGAGGTACTTTTCGAGCTGCGCCGTATCATTACGAACACGAAAATGACGGCGGCAGTGCACACCTCCTGTGCGGTAATCAATAAGTCCTGCCTTGACAAGAACTCCGATAGCTTTGTTCTGCTGACATCGGGACAGCGCTGTGCTTTCCTGCATATCCTCGATTGTCGAATAGAACCAGCCCTAGCTGTCAAGCATGGAATGTTTCTCATAATACGCCTGCTTTCCGACGAGTGAATTAAAGAGCAGAGCCGCCTTTATCCCCAGGGCATGAGCGAGCAGTCGGTTGGCAGATACTGTATTGTCTGAATTAAGTAGCTTGATTATCTGTTCTATCATAGCTTACCTCCAGTAAAATACGCCATCAGTGCCGCTTTTGGGACAAGTATTTTCCCACGCTTTCCCTGACCCGTTCTGATGGATGGCAGTTCCTTGCGCAGAACAAGCTGCCTTACAGTGTACTCGTTCAGACCTTTGACTGCCTCGGTGCATTCCTTGATGGTGAGCATTTCGACCACCTGTTCGGGAGCATGGGAGGGTTCGATTTTCGGCGGCTCGCTCTCGGTAAGCTGTTCAAGTAAGCCTGTCATTGCTGCGATTATTTCTTGTTTCTTTTCGTTTGTCATAAAAGTTACCTCCTTGTGCGATATTGTTCCGAGATTACTTCGGTTGATGGTATTCTATCACAAAGGGTTGACAAATGCAATAGGTCGTGTTATACTTTACAAGGATAGTGTTTTAATAATCGCTTGTTTGCTATTTGAATAATTAGCTTTATAGCGCGGATTATTGCCATTTTTACATTATCCTTGTAACTGCCAAAGTTAATTTTGAGCAGTGCAAAAACTGCATTGTAATGCGGCATTGAAAGCTTAAAATCTTTGAAGTTCAACCGCTGTTCGGCTGAATATGCACACTTTATCCTTGTATTAGGGAAAATTTTTTGAGGTCGGTGTATAATTATGGAAAAGAAATACGAAATAAACTGCGATTATGAGGCAGTTCTCCTGCTGTCAGACAATTCTGAAACGCTGATCGGCGGCTCGGAGAAAACCATAAACAAGGCGCTGAAGAACCCGGACGCACCGATTTTTTCTGTCAAGGAGCTTGATGTATACTTCCGCAGTCAACCCCTCGGAACATTCGAGCTTGATTTATGCCGTTCATTTACGGAGTCCGAGAAGATACAGGAGCAGGTGGACAGGCTCTACGCAAACCTCAAAGACGAGAACACCAACAAGAGCCGTGTTGCCGAAACGCTGAACACGCTTGACTACATATTTAAGGTAGACAAGAGCACGTCCGTTCGCCTGCTCGCAAGGGTCGTTCTGAAAATGTATAGGGCTGTGACTGGCTTGTACATGAACGCCCGTTTCGGTCTGGGAATGAAACAGGCGGACAGGGCAGAGCTTGGCGAACAGTTCCGCAAAGATGTGGAAACTATGATTTCCGATACATTCACCACGCTGAAAAAGCAAAAATCTCCGCAGGACACGGAGATTTTGAGTGTTATTCGGTTTGACTGCGGAGATGTTGCGAAGCTTCTTACGGAGTATTTGCGGTTTCTCGAAAGCCGTAAGATATTCTGCATTGAGTGCAGGCTCTGTGGTGGCTATTTCCTTGCGAAGTCCAGAAACACATTATACTGCGAGGAGTGCAGGCTGCTCCGCAAGAAGAACAGCAAGGCGGTTTACCGCGAGAAATGCTCCGAGGGTGTTTTTAACCTGCGGCAAAGGATAAAGTACGGCTTTGAGAATTTCATGCACAAGAAAAAGGGCTGGGACAGGCTCTCCGATGATGAAAAGGCGGAGTACAGGGCGCTGCATGATGAGTTTGTTGCTAGGTCTGGGGAGATGCTCAGGGAGTATGAGAAAAGTTGTAGCGAGAGGCTAGAAACAGAAATTATGCAATATATTGATCGTGTTTCTGAGTTAAAAATCAAACTAGAAAATAAATCTCAACATTAATTGCTATATACAAAAAGAGAGCCAGACGCATCCGACTCCCTTAGGCTTAGTCCGCAGAGATACTATTTCTCATAACGGAAAACTTCTGTTCCATCAAACTCATAAACAACATTTGTCATTGTATCAATAATGCTATAGTCAAAAGTGTCATATTGACCTTTTTTATAAGAAAATGTAGAAACAACCGCACAGTCATCAAGAAGGTAAATTTCAAAAGACTTTCCTCTTTCATCAGGAAGTCGAATTGGGTCAAAAAGCAAAACACCATCTTGATCAATTAAGCAGGCATAAATTCCAGAATCTTTGCCATTTCCAACAAAGAAGAATTTATCCTTATTATAACTTGCTTTACTTATATAATCAGAATCAAGACTGTATCCAAAGAGGTCAAATAACATTTTTCCTTCAAAATCATATAATTGATAGCGTTCAAATTCATACCCGTATCTAGCTTTTTTGGATTTCTCTATAAGGATAGAATTATAATATGTACATTTAACACTGTAAAGATAAGAATCGTCATTTGTAGATTCGATAAAACTCCTTGTTTCACCCGTTTGAAAATCATAAACCTGTGGCATCGGGGTTTGGTTTATAATTATTTTGTCATCAAAGTATTTAACAGGAGTTCCATTTAATTTAACTAGTCTGTCGTTTAAAAAATCATAGCACCAATTTTGTGCCTCAAAGCCGCTCCTTGATAAGTATTCTTTTATATACAAAATATTATTTCCGATATCGTAAAATGTTACCGATGAGCGCTTTTGTTCCAAAAAATCTTGCGTATCTATAAAATTTGTTAACAGCTTGTATTTGTTACTATACGGAACAACCCAACTGTCTTTACTATTATCAAATACACCAAATTCATAAGTATCGCCAGAATAACTTTCTTCTGTTTTTAAGTGTAGTTCATAATTCCCGACAGAGCAAAGCAAATCATTTTCATAAGGTTGTTCAAGTTCCTTAATTGAGCTATCTAAGATCTGTTGTTCCAAATCAGTTACTCTCTGAATAGTGGTTTGCCATCCCACAACGCCTGCATCCATTGTATCTGTTTCAGATGAAATATCAGAAATAGTGGGGTCGGATGTAGATGATGTTGATAAAGATGTTGAATCATAAGATGCAGATGTTATATGCGAGCTATTAGTTTCAAAATCGTGGTTTGAAACGGTTTCTGTATTAACCGAGCAACCAGACACGCTAATTATTGTCGAACAGAGAAACAATACTATAATTTTCTTTTTCATCATTTATTACCTCATTTGTTTATTGCCCAAGTTTTAAAAAATAAAGTGTCCATTTTGCTATTATCAATGGAGTACAAACCAATAAAATGTATAAATTCATTTTTATTGTATCACACTCGCTTGGACTTGTCAATACATTAATTTTGTACACGGTAATTAGAAATAAATTCAACAGGAGAAAGCTAATCAAGGGACGCATCGGACAGTTATTAGAGCGAACAGGATGGTTTTTTAACTACTGATTAAGGTCGTAACGGGACAGAAAACTGTGGCGGGAATATAATTTGTTGTAATCTTCATGATAGTTGCATTCAACTTACCGTTGTAGCGAGGAGTATATGGCTTAATAAGTTTATGGTATGTACCGAGCTTGACAGTGGTGGTCTGAAACAGCATAAGTTTTTCCGATAATCCACTGATAAGCCTTCTTGTGAACTCAAGACCATTGTCAGCCCAAATGCATTCCATCTTATCTTGTGTATAAATATACGCGCGCCCATTTGGACGCGCGTTTGAGTTATTTTATATGTCTGAGGATTATCAAAGGTATGACCAGAAGCAATAAAGTCGCTGATAAAACCTAGATGCCTGGTATCCGTTTCTGTTTGCATAATCAGTTGCGGTCTCTATCTTTCCATTGAAAAAGGGGTCTACTACAAGAAGTTCTCCATTACGAATACCGGTTACAAGGATGTAGCTTCGATAGTTATCTTCAGGTATTGGCGAGAGTCTCAAAATGCCTGGAGTATTAGTAGTGCTTATTGAACTGGTTAGTCTGCGCATCTGTTCTTCCTTAGAGTGACCGTCGAGAAAAACATAACTGTTATTATCGTTGAGTCCCAACGCTTTCTCGACTGCGCCAAAGTTGAAATCGCTTCCGCCGATGCGTGCTATTTCGGACTGAGAGCAAGCCACCCCCTTTGCCTTGGTCACCATAGTGACACAAGCCGCCGCGGAGCATGTCGTGCTCTTCTCAAAATAAGGACACTGCGTTCTTGCCTGTAATGCTTCACCATAAATATCCCTTACATTGGTTGCGTTTATCAGCTTTTCTAAACAGTCAGCCATATCGGTCAGCTCTGCTTTATACTTCTTGAATTTTTTCTTAGAAGCTTTGCGGAGGTAGGCAACATCGTTGCGAAGGCTATCGATGTAACCCTGCACCTGTGAGAGAACGTCATCGGATATTTCGCCGCCAGCATTTACTCGCTTCCAGATGGATTTCGTAATGGTAATGCATCCGTTGACTGGACAATTGAAATATGTGCTGACCATAGCGTTGTGTTCAGCCCGCTTCGCCTCACTAAGTTCAAGTAATGCTGTTGAAAAATCAGCGCAGGCATAAACACAAAACTCTGCCATTTTAATTGTTGTGTAGAAGGTGCTTGCATTCGCCGCTTTCGCATAAGCAGAAAGCGGAACATCTATCATGTCGTTTAAGGCAGTTTCGGTGATTGAAAAGACATCGCCGTCAGATGAAGCATAACTCCATACGGAGATCTCAAAGGGATTGAGGGGACTCTGTTCAATAAGGTCACAGAAGTTGTATGCAAGGCCTTCGCCATAGGAAGCCTTGGCATCGGATATGTAAGCGTTGCCTGTGAGGTAATAATCTGCTGCACTAGCCTCGACAAAGGATGTGAAAGCGATGGCTGATGCTGTCACCAAAGCAGCTATTTTTTTCATGATGGTCATTAATTTTCCTCCTATTCTGGAAAGTGTATTATTGTCTCGGATTTCTGTTTGATTATATTATACAGGCGTTTGGCAAAAAAATATATACCAACCACAAAATCTTTTTTTGCATAAAAAGATAGCGCACGTGATGTTGAATTCTAAAGCGAGATGTGATATAATTAGTTTCAATAATACAAGTGTAGGGAGATATCGTGATGGCAAGCATTTATTACTTTAGCTTTAAGAGAATATTTGGAGAAAGCAATGCTTTAAGTGTTCTGAAGTATTATTTTGAATTTAATGCTGCAAAAGAACAGATCCCTTTTTTGGTAAGAACAGATTTTAAAGGAAGACCATCAGAGAAAGCAGCGGTTTTCAATAACGGTAATACTTTAGTTAAGAAAGATGCTAATTATGGTGTTCCGCGTTTTTCTCATCCGATAAAACCCAAGGATTTGCGAATATTCTTTGATATACCATGTAAAGGAAAGATAGCATCGTTTTCTCCTGAACTATGGATAAAGCTAATTGAGCATGGCAAAATGGTGTATGAGTTTCTCAAGGAGAATTCATCAGAAGACAAGTTCTCCATAATCGAGAAAAACTGGTACAATGAATTGAAAAATGAGACTGATGATGGCGAGACCTGCAAAATGTGGAAGGAAAAGCAGAAGGAAGCTATAGGTGGACTCAAGTCGGAAACTAAGAAAAAGGCGGCGGAAGAAGAATTGGAAAATGACAGTATATTATACTGGTCAGAGCTGCTGGAGGAAGAATCCTTGCTTTCATCTATTTTGTTACATGATAACGCTTTATGTTTTGCAATTGTAATCTGCCTTGCACTTGTCGGCCATGAACGGCATGGATTTACGCACTGGCTGACAGGAATCGTTCAATCGGAAGCTGATGAAGCAGATTATTCTAACGGATTTCATGCGTTTTTTTCGAGCGAGAGTATTCCAAAAAGAAATAACATTTTTATGACTCGCAGATGTGATTTGAAAAGTCCGCCTGTATACGAATTGTTTAAAGATGTAACCAATGCTCTTGTGATATGTTTTACCGGTACCACTTTTTTCACTCGAAAATCGGTCGATAACACTTCAGAAACATTATATCATTTGCAGCGTAACCCACTACTTTCTTTGCCTAAGCATGCACAGGTGACTTTTGTCGTGCTTGACCCTGAAAGCTATGCGGCAGAGGAAGCAAAAAAGTATAAGATAAAGATTGAGAAGTTCAAAGAAGGCTGTGATATTAATACTCTGTTTGAGAAGAATTTTGCTTCTGCTTGTAGGATAAACACATATTTGCAGATGTCAGATAACGAAGTTCCTAATATTACGGTTCTGGCAACAGATATAGCGTTGCCTTGCTCTTATTTTTTAACGGAGTACGGAGAAAATGATAGTCGCAACAAATTGAGAGTGGATCTGTATCTGCCAACAATTGATGGAAAGAGCGACTGGATTACGCGGCAATCTTTTATTGTCTGGGAGTGGAAAGAGAAGGAGCTGTATTCAGCATTAAAGCAAAATGCCCAAGACATTGTTAGAGCGTCTAGGGATTATACTGCTGTAAAATTTGGCTGTGATAATCTGGCAGATTGATTCAATAGCTTATTAGTAAGAGATAACGAGGAGAAATGGTATGGGAACATTATGGTATGATAGCAGGAAGACCAGTGCATTGGCTTCGTTTGATAATGGTATAGTATACAGTGGAGATGGATTGTTTAGGGAAGAAATGGGACGTTACGACACTTATGGGGTATATGACCGATTTGGTAATCAGGTTGCTAAGTTCAGTGGTATCACCGCATATTCACCGTACCATTTTTCAACGGAAGCATTATGCACGTCGGATTCGTCCAGTATATATGAGGGCGGCAGTACCTGGAACAGCACGCTTGCTGCTTATGATGGTGACTCAAACGGTGCTTGTGCGGCGGCTGTTCTTTATTTCAGTCTTTATTCTTCCGAGAAAATGGATGATAATATAACGTCAACTCCTTTTCCGCCAGCGAATGATACAATTTCTACTTACGGAGGTTATACAGGTAAGCGTGAAACAGCCAGCGGAATAAGTGCTGTAGTAATCTTTATTGTAGGGATTGTTGCAACAATCGCGTTCTATTTTACTTCATGGGGTCATAATATGGTTTTCGGTGAAGAATCCGGACTTCAGGCGTTCTTTATGAGTATGGCATGTGCGGTAATCAGTTTTTTTATTATCTACCATAGTAAAAGCAAAGACTTTGCAGATATCACAGTAAGTGTTGCTGGCTGTTATATATTTGTTTATATTGGTATTCTAGTTCTTTCTCTTATAGGCTGCGCTAAACAGAATAGAATATCATTTGGAAACGTAATGCTCTTATTATTTGGTTCAGTTCTCGGAACAGTTGGCGTTGCTAGTCCGTTTTGTCTGATAGAAACCATTGCCGTTTATATAGCAAAACAACTAAAAAATTGATGTTGTATAATAAAACTTGACACCCCACGCTCAAAAGAA
>ULRE01029252.1_pt1 | contig 16847 bp, 11 predicted proteins | sample 1955141 | NCBI WGS metagenome assembly ULRE01 (sample SAMEA4835674, study PRJEB28245) | human gut metagenome | biome: gut microbiome; material: fecal sample | place: Denmark | collected 2008
CCCAAGATGATGCTTAAGGTCATTCTTTATGCCTATATGAACAACATCTACTCCTGTCGTAAGATAGAGAGGCTTCTTCGTCGTGACATCCACTTCATATGGCTTGCAGGTTCCTCCAAACCCGACTTCATCACTATCAACCGTTTCCGTAACCGTCTGAAAGATGAAATCACCCACATCTTTACTCAAGTGGTTCTTATGCTTTGTGAGTATGGTCTGATCAGTCTTGACGTAGAGTATATTGACGGTAGCAAAATAGAATCCAAGGCAAACAAGTATACGTTTGTCTGGAGAAAAACAACAGAGAAAAACCGTGAAAAGCTGCTGAAAAAGATCTCTGCACTGCTTGAGCAGATAGACGAGAACATTGCCGGTGAAAGTCTTCTTCCGGAAAATGAGGCGGATATTACCCCGGAAATGCTGTCTGCTCTATCAGAAATGCTGAACAGGTCACTTGCCTCTGTTCCTGAACCTGCCGGCAAGGAAAGCAAAGCGGTCCTTAGAGAGAAGAAAAATCAGATAAAGGAGCTGGAGAAACATAAGGATAAGCTTGAAGAATACAACAGAAAGCTTTTAACCTTAGGTAAGCGCAATTCTTATTCCAAGACCGACAAGGACGCCACCTTTATGCACATGAAAGAAGATGCGATGAGAAACGGACAGACCAAACCCGGATATAATCTACAGACTTCCACGGAAAACCAGTTCATCACGGACTTTGCTTTTTATCCTAATCCTACAGATACGTTGACCATGCCTTCCTTTCTGGCATCCTTCAAGGAGAGATACGGTCATTTTGCCGATGCAGTAATTGCAAGTTTTTGATTATCAAATATTTGGAGCTCTAAAAGGTACAGAAGTCTAATTTTTTGTCATTTTTAGTCATTGTAACTCATTGAATATCAATAAGTTGCATATTGTCACATTCTTTTTGTAAGACAAAGATAATTGTATTTTGTTGAATTTCAAAGTTTTCCGGCAAATAAGTTACAAGAACGAGGTATTTTTTACCCTTTTTTTAGTGATATGGCATTTTTATCAATGGCGTGCAATATCATGCAAATAGAATAAGTATTTTGTGGTTGTATTTAAATCTTTGTGAAGTAAGATAATATGAAGACTGATGTTAATTTGTATCGATTTTTCTATTAATGGATGGACTGATGTTTTGATTCAATGATTATATTAATACGGGTACAATAAATTCGATAAAAAGAGTGTTAGTTTTTAGTTCTTGCATAAATAATGCAAATATTCAAATCTAATTTGTGAATATGGATATTTAGTAATAGATTTGTGGGAAAACAGATTGTATGATAGCAAAAATAAGATTTAAGAATATGTTCTCATTCAGAGACGAGGCTATATTAAGTTTTGAAGCTGATAGAAGTAAGGATATGGAGTCATATCATGTTGTCGAATTTGGGAGTGATGTGAGACTATTGAAAGTGGCTGTCATTTATGGAGCAAATGCTTCGGGTAAGAGTAATATTATTAAAGTTTGTGATTTTATTAAGTCATTCATTACTTATACCCCACTTAATAAGGCAGAACAAATTCAAATAGTCCCGTTTCTCCTGAATAAAACAGGTTCGAGGCAGTTATCTGAATATTCGATTTCGTTCTACTTGAAGAATGAGGAAAAAGCAGTTCGTTATGTCTATTCTGTAGCTTTAGACAGATGGCACGTAGCAAAGGAAAGTCTAATCTATTATCCAAGTCAACAGCCTGCTACCATATTTGAAAGAAATACTGAGAATAATGTATCAGTTATTAAATTTGGACAGAAGATCAAAATGTCGCAATCTGTCAAAGAGGAAATAACATTGAAGTGTTTGCATAACATGTCAGTTTTTGCTGCTTATATGCAGGTAAATACACATATTGTAGAATTAGAGGCAGTTCTTCAGTATCTAACCAATCAGGTTATGCCGGCAATTGTGCCTGCATCATCTTTAAGTCGTTATGCCGAAGAATCAATCAAGAATGAGTCTGCAAAAGATTATATTTTGAGATATCTACAGGAAGCTGATTTCAATATTTCAAATATTGTTTCCAAAGAACAGGAAACACATAAGGGTTCGATTAATTATACTATGTATCAGCATAAAGTTTCATCTGATGATGGTAACAATGATTATTATGAATTCCCGGAACTGTTTGAATCGGACGGTACTATCCGTACGTTTGGCTTGGCTGCTCAAGTACAAAAGATTCTTGAAAATGATGCTTTTCTTGCTGTTGACGATATCGAATTTTCTCTTCATCCGAAATTGATAGAACATATTATTGAACGTTTTCTGAAAGAATCAGAGCAAGCCCAGTTGTTGCTCACTACACATTATGATGGACTGTTAGGAGAGGAAGATTTGCTTAGAAAAGATAATGTCTGGTTTACTGAAAAGAATCTGGATGGATCAAGTGTGCTGTATCCTCTAACAAATTTTAAGGGATTGAATAGGATCAGTTCTCTCCAAAAGGCATATAAATTCGGTAAATTCGGTGCAGTTCCTAATCTCTAATCATGTAATTTTATGAAAAAGCTAGAAAAAATAGCGATTCTTGAGAAAGCTAAATGGGCAATGAAATACTCACAGACTCAAAAATGGTTTAGCCCATGGGCTTTCTACTAAATGTGAAAAGTTTCATAAACTGTATTGGGAACAATGAGTGCCTCGTTTACTTCACAGTTCGAAAAAGAAGAAAAGGATGCTTTTTATTCTTTTAGACTTAAAGATGAAGTAGGACTTGATGTTTGTATCGATGAACAGATTTGTGAGTTTTTAGTGTCTTATCTATGAAAATAGAATCTATTTTTAAGTGCTATGAGGTCTTTACAATCGGTGAGTGATGAGAAATTTTAGAGAATAATCTACCTTGTCGGTAATCATTATGTGACAGCAGTCGCTATTTTTTAAGATGGTCTTAGTAGTAATATTTTGAACAGAAAAAGAATTGTTATTTCTTTTATTGTTCAAAATATTGCTATATTTGCAGTATGGATAGACAATTAAGTGAAATAGGAACCATTCCAGTAACGACTTCAATCATTGAATCGTTATATCCGGAACTGAAGTCTGCTAATAAGAAAGTTACTTGGCTCGAAAAACAAGGGGTTATCATCAGACTGAAGCGAGGACTTTATGTGATCAACCCAGAATATTCAGGAAAGACTCTATCGAGTGAGTTAATTGCCAATCATCTCTATACACCTTCGTATATTTCAATGTCTACTGCACTACGATATTATGGACTTATCCCAGAGGCTGTATATGTTCATCAATCAATGACAGTAAAACATCCCCGAAGTTTTCAAACTCCAGTCGGCAATTATGACTACAAATATATTTCAAGAAAGGCATTTCCGATAGGAGTAAGGAGTATGAATAAAGGTGACTATGCATTTCTTATTGCATCACCGGAAAAGGCTTTGTGTGATTTGATTGCCAATTCCTCAAAAGTCATTCTTCGTTATATGAAGGATGTGGAGACATATCTTGAGCAGGATATTCGTATGGATATGGATGAGTTCTATAATATGGACGCAACCATATTTGAAGATTATATCAATGTGGGCAAAAAGGCTGATTCAATTTCAACACTTCTAAAATTCTTAAGACGATGAAAAATGAAATATTCGACAATATGCTCTCCCGTTATGATCTAACAACGGAGCAAAATAAGCGAAATGCGATATTTGAAGTGAACCAACAAATGATACTTGCAGGTTTGTATGCCGGAGGCTTCTTTGAGTCGGCTGCGTTCTATGGCGGAACTTGCTTGAGAATCTTTTATGGCTTGCAACGTTTCAGTGAGGATATGGATTTCTCACTGCTTGTACAAGATGATAAGTTCGATTTTACGAAATATTTCCCTACTATCGTTGATGCCTTTGCAATGGTAGGTCGTGAGGTTGAAATAAAGAAAAAAGATAAGAAGAATTTCGGAAAGGTCGAATCAGCATTCCTTAAGGATAATACCGATGTATATGATGTGACTTTCCAGACGGAGAAGTCAATAAAGATAAAGATTGAAGTAGATACTTGTCCACCGTTGAACTTCAAGACGGAACAAAAGCTATTGCTTCAACCACATTCATTTATGACCCGCTGTTTTACACTTCCAGACTTGTTTGCAGGCAAGATGCACGCACTGGTCTATCGTGTGTGGAAGAATAGAGTCAAAGGTCGTGATTGGTACGATTTTGAATGGTATGTACGTCATAATGTTTCGTTAGATTTTACTCATTTGGCAGAACGATGTAAGCAGTTTAACAATGAGAATATTACTCCAGAGTTATTTAAAGAAAAACTCATTGAGCGTCTCTCTACAGCTGATATAAAACAAGTGAAAGAAGATGTATTGCCTTTCGTACGCAATCCAAAAGAACTTGATATTTGGTCAAATGATTATTTCGTGCAGTTGGCAGGGATGGTAAGAATTGGATAATACAACATTAAGCTTTAAGAACTAAGGTATTCTTCTTATATATTCAATCTGGGACTATATAATAAAACGAAATGCAATGAGACATTTTAAAAAACTATTAATAATCAAATTATATTCCGAATTATGAGTATTTGGATAGACAATGACTTATTTGAGCAGATAAAATTATTTATTCTCAGCAATTGGCCTGAGAAATATTTGAAATGCCATTGCCCTGCACGTTCATGGCGTTCTAGTAGATATATCCAAATATCTACTATTTTGAAAGATATGGATATTCATTATGAACTATATCAAGGTAAAGTTCAATTACACTTTGAAGGAAAGTTCAGAAACGAACAATACAAGCCATTTTTAAAGTATCTACGTGAGCAAGTTCATAGCGATGGAGAAATTCAATGGAGAAAATGTCAAGACATGAATCAAGGTCTTTGTGAAGTTAATTATGATATTGTAACAATAGAAGAACTTAAAGAGTGTTTTACTAAGATTATTTCTTTATTCGACCCAATAATAGAGTCATTTGTAAATAGTAATAACCAACTCTTCCCAAACCAAAGAGGACAAGAAGCTATACCTAATCTTGCCTATCAAATAAAAGTTACTTCTGTATCAAAACAGCCAGAAACATCTATCAAGAAGGTGGGGACTATTCCATTTGACAAATTGATCATTCCTCCTTATCAACGTCCATATAAATGGACTGCAAAGAATATAAATCAACTTATCAATGATTTAATATTTTTTCGTGGAAAAGAGCAATATCGTCTTGGAACACTGGTTTTAAATGATAATGAAATAGTTGATGGCCAACAACGTATAGTATCCTTGTGCCTACTCATAAACAAAATGTTAGAGCAGATAGATAGTAAAATAAAAGATAGTAAATATGGTGATATTATCTCTAAGCTATCAAAATTTTCTAAGAATGTAAAGTTTGAAAATAGATACTCTCTGCATAATGTTGTTGAGAACTTACATGTAATGACTACTCGACAAAATGATTTTGATGAGTCATTACTTGATTTTCTTCTGCAAAAATGTGAATTTGTAGTAATAGAATTATCCGATATTTCAGAGGCTTTTCAATTTTTTGATTCGCAAAATGCTCGTGGAAAAGATTTAGAAGTTCATGACTTATTAAAAGCATACCATCTTAGAGAAATAGCAGTGATGTCTGATACTGATTCTTTAAATATAGATATGTGGCAAAAGCAAAAAACTGATTTTCTTAAAGATATATTTTTAACATTATATCGAGCTAAACGATGGTCTTTAGGAAAGAGTGCTCGATACTTCACAAAAAATAATATAGATACTTTTAAAGGTGTCTCTTTAAAGGATGGAAAACGCTATCCATTTTATCAAATGGAAGTTATTGCTCATATCTTTGCTGAGTTGTATGCAAATGATCCAGTAAGATATATTGATCAAAATAAGCTAGAATACCCGTTTAATATAAACAGTCAGATAATTAACGGTGGCAGATTTTTTGATATGGTACGTCACTATATAAAACTATATCATAAAATCCACTCTATCGAATCATATTCAGAAAATGGATTAGCTAAACATATCATTGAACTAATCAATGATTATGAAGGAGCTGGAAGAACTGGAGACAAATATGTAAGGAACATGTTTGACACCTTACTGCTTTACTACATAGATAAATTTGGTTTTGAGGAATTAGATAAGGTAGTACCCAAATTTTTTATTTGGGCTTATACTTTACGACTTGAAAGTCCAGTAGTACAATTAGCATCTACAGATAATTATGCATGTGATAGAGAATCCATGCTAAGAGTTGTACATGATGCCCAAAATCCTTATGATATTATAAATATCAGCCAGGAGAGTCTATCAAGCATTGCTTGTACTAAATGTGAGGCAATTGCGAACATGTTTCAACAGCTTAATAAATTTCACAGCAATGAATAGTCAGGAAATAAAACCGCTAAATATTAAGTCGTTACTTTCAGAAGGACGATATGTTATACCAATTTATCAGAGAAATTACGATTGGGGAGAAAATGAAGCTCTGCAATTAATTGAAGACATTACAGACTATGCTTCGTTTAATAGTAGTAAAAATTACTATATAGGTTCTGTTGTTGTGTTTGTAAGATATAAAGACAGACAGGAATATTTTGAGATTATAGACGGGCAGCAACGATTGACAACATTAACAATACTACTGAGTTTGCTACGATCTTTTGAGGAATGCAAAGTTCTTGTCAGTTGGTTTGATAAGTCAAATCTATCATATGATCATAGACATGAAGCAGACGAAGCGATTAGACAGTTATCCGAGAATCAGCTATATGATAATTCGGGGGCTAGTAGCATAGCAGAGGTCTACCGCATTATGCAAAAAAATATTCTAAATATTCTTGAAGAAAAGGGTATAAATCTTATAGACTTCGTTAACTATCTTCTATCAAAAGTCATTATAATGAGGATACCTGTACCTCAGGATACTGAGCTAAATCATTATTTTGAAATAATGAATTCAAGAGGTGAACAATTAGAAAAGCATGAAGTCCTAAAAGCAAGTTTAATGAATTGTATAGATAAGAAATATCATTTACTTTTCAATGATATATGGGAAGCATGTTCTGACATGGATACTTATGTGCAGATGAATTTTAAACCACAGCTTAGAACCATTCTATTTTCTAAGAATTGGGTTGATTTGACAGAAAAAAAATTTGATGACATATATATAGATTATATCAACATTGTTGGCTGGGATGATGATAAAGAGGAAACATCAGAATATGTGTCAAGGACTATTGAGAAACTTTTTGAAGATGCGTTAAATAATGTAAAATACACAATACCTGATGATTCTGGAGAGAAAGGGAATGATAGATTTGGATCAATTATCAATTTCCCAAACTTCTTGCTACATACCCTTAAAATCATGTATTTTTTTGATGAGAATGAGTATAAAGATAATATTGATGAAGAAATTAAATTAGATGATAAGCGTTTGATTGATATTTTCTCTACTGTTATTAATTCTTGTAAAGATAAAGCCAGATTTGTCAAGAAGTTTATTATGACACTACTGCAAATGCGCAATCTTTTTGATATGTATATCATTAAAAGGGAATATTATAATTCCAAAGAAAGTTGGAGTTTGAAGTCTCTTAAGAAATACGATAGTAGTAAAACGAATTATATTGGAACTTTTACTGGCAATGACAGTGAAGATGAAATGAGTAAGGATATTAGAATGCTTGAGGCAATGTTTCATGTTTCTGCTCCAACTCAGATTTACAAATATTGGATGAATGCAGTTCTTTTCTACATTTATAAAGAAGAAACAATTAACCTTTCTGATTTCCGTGACTATTTATATAAACTCGCTTGTACTTACATGCTTGACAGGTATTTATGCGAAAAAAAAACAGAATTCGAGGATATAATATACAAGAATGAGGGAAGTGCGGAAAATAATAGTATTTGTTGGGATTTTATTGATAGAGGTTGCGATGTAGAAAACTTTATATTCAATTTCTATGACTACCTGACATGGAAGACAAACCCTAGAAAATATTCTAAATTTGAGTTTTCATATCGAACATCTGTAGAACATTTTTATCCTCAAACGCCAATGACTGGTTATCCAGTATTAGATAAATCAACAGGATTACATAGTTTTGGAAATTTGTGTCTTATTAGCAGAGGTATGAATTCAAAATTCAGTAATAATATGCCTATGGCTAAATATAAAAATTTTGGTAACGAAGATGTCTTGGATGGGTTAAGCTTAAAACTTAAAGAAATGATGGAAATAGTTAAAGATAAGGGAGACTGGTTTACCGATGAAATCAATAAATTTGAGGACGCTGCAAAAAACCGATTACTGCGAGGTATTCAAGCTGGTTGTAAATCAACCATCAAAGTACTTTGATGGAGAAATTCTCCAATTGTTAATCTGTATTTTTAATACAAAATAAGTTAAATACACGTTCGTCCACTTTAATACAGGTGAAAATGGACAAAAAGAAAAGGATGTCAGTGCTCACAGAATAGGAGCTCTGGCATCCCATATTCTTACTCAACATTATTTTTCGTCAATAACATAGGTGTGTAGTGAAAGTTATAAAATTTATTTTAAAACTTGAAAATATATCAATTGATAGAATTTTGTCCCCGATGTTACTTTGGGGACAAAAGTGCGAATGATATAAGTAAAAAGAGAAAATATGATTCTCAAAACAGCTTATTGGGCCTATATTTGATTCGTCTTCTATCAGAACGCTATGTATTATTTATTTAACTGCTTTTACAGTTTATCGATGCAAGAATATTGTGCTCAGCAAGCTTGGATTTTTATACTGCATTGTCCACCTCTCATTGCATCATAATTTTTGTGATTTCTTTTCGTGTCATCATAAATCTTGTTTTAATGGGCACCAAGTTATATAACAATGAAATTACGAGAATACATGATTTTTATTGAGGCTTAATTAAGAATAATAAAACGATCAAGGAGAAGATGTAATCTGGTAACTTTTAAATTTAGCATTTATGCTTTCTCGCCCTATTTTCTGAAGAAATGATTCTACATAAGATTTAGGAGTACCTTTTTTTATTAAACTTAATCGAACAAGCTCGTATTCATTAATAAGTGACGTGCCAACTGAGCCTTTTATGTCTGTATTAATTGAAGCTGAAATATTGGTATTATTTGATAGATGGGATGTAGGAATTTCATTATACTTGTCAAAAAAACCAATCAATAAATTGGATGTAGGACAGGTCTCAATATGTATATTTCTTTTGCGTATTTGATTGAGAATTTTATTTTGGACTTTTTTTAATATTTCTCTTATAACGAAATCTTTAGGTATTTGCCAAGTAATAATTTCATTTTGTCTAAATATAACATCTGTATAATATCGTTTGCTATCTAAATTTGTAGGATCGTTAAACAATTCATGATATGGATCTGCTGGTAATTGACGTTTGTAAATATACTTATATAACTTAGACACTTCATTTTCTATATTTACTTTTGAAGATTGATTTATTGATAAAGCGAACTCACTTTCTTTTTTTAAAAGCCAAACTAAATTATCAAGTAATATACCTTTGGGTAATACCATATTATAGTGACGTTTATTGTAATAATTATCAACGTCAGTGAATAATGATAGGCAATGGCCAAGCCTGTTACCTTTTTCCCAATTTAAGAAAATCAGAATCTCATCAATAGTACGTATTCCATCAATCAGATCAAAAAAATCTTCTCCTGCATGGTAAGTAAGATTATTACATCCCATTTTTCGAATTTTTTCAATGGTTTTTGCAAATACGAATGGCCTGCACAATGTATCAGAACCTGCAAAATCAATACCTGTACATGGTATTTCATTATTGTTCCCACTAAAGTTCCTTATATATAAATATAGCTGTTTATCTATTTGTTTTATTCTTCTTTTTAAGTATTCTTGGGATTTACATTCTATTTTAGAAATAGAGAGCACATAGCTAATATCAATGTTGTTGCTTTGGTATATATTAGTAGATATGTCATTGTATCTTAATAGCGGAGATGTAACACAGTAATGAATTTTTTCAATTACAGTATTGATGAATTTCTTTTCTTCTTCATCATTATCTTTGTTAAATGAATATCCAAAACGTGCTTCAACTGGTATATTTAGTAAAGATGACGTTTGCAACCCATAAAGATCACAGATTTTCTGTATTGGATTGAGACCTTTATACTTGGTTAGGCTTTGAAAATTTTTCAGTCCAATCAGTCCATTATTTAAAATTGCTTCTTTACGAAGATTTATTTTAATGATATTATATAGATAGTAAAATGGATAAATTTTTTTGAGTTCATTATCTTTATTATTTTGGCACATTTTATAAAAAAAATGCTCAGATAATCGTCTCTCGCCCCAAAATAAAGAATACGGAGAATTAATAATATTATTACCTAAATAATTACCTGATATAGCATAATCCCATTTCTTTCCTCCAGGGTAATTTATGTACGGTGATATTATTGTACTTATCCTATCATATACATTATGTACTTGCCTTTTGAAAATAAAAGATGACTCAAATATGCTCATGAGTAAGTTATAATCCAATTCTTCACCTCGAATAAGATATTTAAATAGAACATATCTTATAATAGCCGCTTGAGAAATATATTCCGAATTTTCAGCATCGAAATTGTTCATCCATACAATCCAGGCTAAATCAAAAGCATCATATGATGAGCTCATATGAAAATGTATATCTGCAACTTCAATATTGTTATTTGTTCCAATAGCTAAAGGTGTATCCCAGTGATATGTTATGCTATTGTTGTGTGCTTCGGCGACTCTAGAACATGTAAACAAATCTTCACCAGTATATCGTGTTGTTTCGTTCCATCGTAAAGCATTATCATTCTTAATAAATGGATGATAAAGATCGTCTATATCTAAAAATTCCAAACTCAATGTATGTACCTTTTCAAAAGGATAGATCCATAAATCATCTTCTGATATCTTTTGTAACTCAAAATCTACAAGTTTCTCCATTTCCCTAGATGTAAATGAAGGAAGTTCTTTTGATAGTAATGATACTAATTGAGATCGAAATGCAGATATTGGTTTTTTAGATTCTTTTATACTTAAAAATATATCTGGTGAGATGTCATAAAATAGACATTTTATAATTGCTCTTTGAAAGTCCATAATTATTTTTAATCTTCTTCATCAATATATATATCATTAGCTTTCACCTTTCCAGTCATTATGCTGAAGTTGTCTTTAAATATCGAAACAATTTCTGAACGTTGATAAGATTTTTTATCGTCAGGGAACATTTTATCCCAATCTGATGGAGCAATGCGTGATTCGTATTCCGGGTATCTTTTACCTAAATCTGTTTGAATGGCTGATTTTTTCTTAGTTTTGAAGTTCAATGCAAAAAAATCCTTGAAAACCGAAAGTACATCATCCTCAGTTGTAGTTGCTGAATCGATACCACTTTCATATATTTCCATAAGCAAAGAGTTTTGTTCTGAGTTTTTAAGCAATTGAATGATAGCTTCAAGAAATACAAATTGTATATAATAAGGCTTACCAGTTCCCACGTTTCGATATGTTCTCATATCTGATTTCATTATTGTAGTATAGAACTGAGACAACAATTTGGAATTGTCTTTTTTGTTATGCATGTTAGTTCTTAAGTTCAGCATAAGTTCAGTCAATGCACTCAGAACTTCACCATTTCTTATTGTTGCATTTGAGGCTAATTTCATTATTCCTTTATTAAGTTCATCTTCGGAATAATCTACAAGTTCTTTATATGTTTTCTTATCTTCATTCTGTTCGTTATCTAATTTTAATTTTACATACTTCATCATATCTCGAAGTAAAGACCATTCATGCTGCAGAGCAAAATTATAGAATCTATCACGGTCTTCAGTATCTTCTTTACCTCTTAAATAAGAAAAACGACTATAAGTGTATTTTAAATTCAAAACATTATAAAATGGTGCCGTTACATCAAAAACAATGTATCCTGTACCTAAATTTACATCTGATAGATGAAAAGGTTCTGAATAATCTCTTCTCATTCGATCTATTTGGTCAGCTTTTCTTCTTGAAATAGGTCGTTTGGTTGTAAGAGCAAAAAACTCAGCTGTACGAAAACGATTTTTAAAAATGGTTTGTTCCTCTTCGTTCATTTCTTCAAACTTATCCATCCCTGTTTTGAGCTCTCTAATTACAAGGTTTGTTAACTTCATAGCATTAATAAGTTTTAGATCTCTGCTCATGCGTCCTTCTACTGTATTGGGTAATAAGTCGTCCGAGTCAAATGTAAAATATGCACCATTTACTAGTTTTTGCAAAACATTTGCCCTTTTAAACCATCCATCACTCTTAAATATTTCACCTCCTTCTTGAGGTTCAGGAAACATTTCTCCATCATGTTCTGTGATTATATCATAATACTCATACAATCTAATGCTATAAAATGATTTAATAAAGAATAGCATCATTCTAAGCTCTTGGTTAACATTACTTTTTTCCAAATGGTGAATAATATAAAATACATCTCCAACAGAAATATTGTAACTATAATTTTGTGGTTTCAGAATATTTGCAATTAAAGAACCATCAGATTTTGCTTCATCTGTTATATATTGAGATAAATATGAAACAACCATTTTGTTTATTATTGTAGCATCATCTGTGGTTGTTAAGAGATTAGCATATTTTTGGTCTTCTTTATTTAATTGATGAATCCAATTTTGGAAGAAGTACGCTTTAAATACATGCTTATTTTTTTCTGACTCGTTATTGTTTACAAAATCTTCCATACTGATAAGCATACCAAGTAAATGTCTTAAAGAACGAAGATTGTTGGGTACAATAGGAGATACACCACCTTTACTATTATAGAATAAATATCTAGTTTTGATATAAATTAAATGAGTGATAGCCTCTTTTATTGAGTTATAGTGTTTAGGGTGTTCATCTTGATGTGATTCGTAAATATCAAGTTGCTTGTTACATATATCATATACTTTTGGCATTATAATACGGTTTCCAACTGGTATAAGCTTGGTGACATACATTGAAGCCATATTATTAGAGTCAAATACAGATTGATTCACTGCTTTCTTTTGTAGATAATTAGAAATAACATCTATTAGTTGGTCTACATTAAGCGAAAGCATAAGTAGACATTGATTACTTAAGAAGTATTTACGAATCTGCTCTGTCATCTCATAAGCACCCTCAATATTCAAATCTATGTCATCTATGGAAATAACAAATACACTTTTTTTGTAAAAATTAAGGAATTCTTTTATTAAAATCCGAATACTTTCTTTGAGATCTTCTGCAGCAGCTAATGAATTAAGATCCTCCATAGGATCATATATTCTTTCACGTGGTTGTTTCAACTGGCTCAAACAATATTTAGCCCTTTGAAAACTTTGAGCTAAACTTTCAACTTCTTTTATTTGATTTAAATCTTCTCCGTTTCCTATATTATAGCTTTTTTCAAAAGCTCGATACATTTGTCCAAGCATTAACTGAATGATATTATGCTCTTCATCAAAAAAAGCAGGATCTATGATAGGTAATTTATAAAATGAGTATTCATTAAATTCTTTATCTAATTGTTCACGTACTGATAACATACATGAAGTCTTACCTTCTCCTCTTTCTCCGCAAAATGTAACTATATTTAGAGTGTTCTCACTTGGATGACTCAATAAATCTTTTATTAGTTTAAAAGCCTTTGTATATTGTTCTGCAAAAATAGAATCTTTGTTACCATCCTTTTCAATAACTATTCCATTTTCTTCACCTTTAAAAAAACGAATATTTGACATAAAACAATGAAAAATTAATAATGACTAATTATTCTAACTGATTATTAGGCGTATAGCAATTTGGTTTTTAATCCATGATGCTCTTTTGTTGCCTTAACTATAATTCAGAGCCTTAAAATTACGTATATTTATTATGTAAACGATGATTTTAAAAGAAATTTGTTTAGCGATAAGGAAATATGTTTTATAATAATCTATTTAGTTGGATTTATATGTAACAGTATTTTTCTTTATAAATGTCAACTATATATTTATTAGGATATATTTGTTTTTAATTATGTACTGTGAAATAATTCTCATATTTATTCTCGCCTTTAGAATAGAAAGGTCAGTTCTATAGTTATGATAAGTAGTTGTTATAGAAATGTAAACTTGGTAATAGCCATGCTTTAAATGGTTTACACTTTCCGTTTACAGCAGAAAATCAAGATGCTAATTTATATGTCTGATTAACAGGAGTATACAAAATGTTTTTATTTTCTTTATCTGTTTGGCATGTTATTCTCACTATTATGAGTATATACTCTTAGAGTGCGCACAACGGGAGTATCGATTTATTCACTTAATAACATTGGAATTATGTCATATATAGATAATGAGATACTCGAAAGACTTATAGGAACCATGGTAGAGGGATTTGCCCGCATTGAAAAGAAACTGGACCAGATGAACCGTTTGAAAGAATGTATGAACGGAGACAGACTGCTTGATAATGTGGATTTGGCAGAACTCCTTGGTGTGTCACAAAGAACTTTGGCACGTTATCGGCAAGAGGGCAAGATTAAATATTACTCGGTGGAAAAGAATGGGAAATCATTCTATCTTGCCTCAGAGATACAGAGTTTCCTGCTTCAGCGTGGTAAGAACGTAGTAAATAATAAATAGCAAATAGACTAAGTGACCGTATTCTGATGGAAAGATGATACATACGGTCACTTATGCATTATACCGGAATTGCGGTCATTTTCAATGTATCTAGATTGATATAGACACCGCGATACAGTGTCTTTCCTTCCTTGAACATTTTCCAGAGCAGATCACATCCGATATGTGCCAGTGTGGAGTTAATGAACAGATCCTGTTTTTCCAGGGCTTCTGCCAGTGAACAGCTCGGTCCCGATTCCTTTTCCTTGATTTTTGCATAGTCCACTTCCTCAGTGATGACATTCATTTTAGGCATGGGAATATATTCCTGTGAAGAAGGTTGGAGAACTTTCTCACGTACCGTCCCGATAATGACCTGTCCTTTTGTCTGGCTGTTCCCGAAATCCATCCAGTATATGGGAGCCGAATGGTCACTGAAGTTTTCTTTGCGGACTTTCTTCAGGAACTTCCAAAGCGTAAGACGTGAACGTATATTATCCGTACAAGTTATGATGATATTGGCTGTGCTATTGTCAGAAAAGTTCCTGGTGGGGAAGCATTGCGGTTCGGCAGTCCATGCGTATCCGAAGAAACGGTTGATACGTGTGACAAGTGATACTGCCTTGTTCAGTCCAAGTTCCGTCTCACTGAAAAGCTGGCGTCCTATATTGGCCTGGCTTACTGTGTCGGGATCGAATATGGTGACATGCAGTCCCGGATGACCTAATGCTTGAAGTGCCATGCTCATGCGTGCCAGATTGGTTATCACTTGTGAGCCGGTACCTCCGGCTCCGATGACGAATACCGTTACCGGATGACGCGGATTGAGCAGGTAGCGGTCGGTAAAATGTATCTTTTTCATGGAAGTATGTCTTTAAGTTTTTTATTCATGGGCGTGAGTTCGTTCATGTCGAACGGATTGTTTCTTATGTTCTCGGTGACGATGACAAGATTTGAAACGGTAGGATTCACATTTCCTCCCAGATGGGAGAATTCAGTCAGCCAGAACCGTTTTTCCCAGTATCCCAGCAGGGAAAGGAAAGTCGGGTTCTGTGGCTTTTCCAGAGAACTGCTGCCAAGGCAGACACTTGATCCGGTCACGTTGAAGAACGGGGCACGGAACAGCGGAGTCGTCTCCACCGGACGTTTTCCCTTGAAGGCGAATACGTCCATGCTTCCGTTTTTTACATGGTAGATAATCCCCGGCAGATTGAATATGCCGTCCTGTATATTGAGATCCTTGTGAAAGAACATCTGTCTCTTTCCGGGCGGATTGTACCAGATATATTCTTCCTGTCCTTTTCTCGGATTGCAGGCCAGCATGTTTTCGGGGATTCTGCCTGCCGGTATTCCGCTCATTTCCTCCGTATAGGATTCCAGCAGGGTATTCATGAATTCGTATGTGACGGGGATACCTGCCCCCATCTGTCCGCTTTTCCCGATGGGACGCAATTCTATGAAGTATCTGGTGTCAGAATTTCTTCTGTCTTCATACTTGTAGGCTATGATAGCAGCTTTCGGCACCATCATTTTCTGTATGTTTTGGGTCAGTTCATTCATGATGTTTATAAATTATAGGTAACATGTTCTACAAATTTCTCAAACCATTTTGAAAACCGTTCCGGATAATTCTCTGGTCTGAACAGTTTTTCAGTTTCCGGTGTGATGAAGGTAAATGATACGGGAGTCTGGTTATATGTTTCCTGACAGTCAGTACTGAAACAGCTTTCCATGTCTTTGGTAACCGTATCCGTAATGGAATAGGTAAGCAGAATCTGATATTCGAGCGGTGGCGGTTCGAAATCCCTTTCCTTTTCGCTTGCATAGTCATAATCATAATTCAAGATATGAGGACTGTCTTTTGCAATCAGGGACATCCCTTCAGTAATCAGTTCTAAAAGTCTTTTTTCCTTATTGCTGGAAGGATTACAGTTGCGGATATGTTCTTCCAGATTCCTACAGAAAGCCCTGGAGTGCATCCGGCACAGTTTCCTGTGGATTCTCCCTTTCTCATATGACCTGAAAAGCTTTTCCTTTCTGTACAAATCCTTTTTCTCTTCCTCATCGAGCTGTTCAAAGTCCACATAATCGATACAGACTTCCGACATCTCAAAATAAGGGGTATCGGTTATATCCATCATCCTGTGATACTTGATGAACCTTC
>ULRE01005319.1_pt1 | contig 16772 bp, 11 predicted proteins | sample 1955141 | NCBI WGS metagenome assembly ULRE01 (sample SAMEA4835674, study PRJEB28245) | human gut metagenome | biome: gut microbiome; material: fecal sample | place: Denmark | collected 2008
TAATTGCGGCAAGGCAATTGCTATAGTTTCTTCATGGCAGAACTCGCAATATAGTGGCTGCAAAATATAATTAAACCATCGACATAGTAAGCAATATGTGACTAGATGGCAACTTCGGATGTGCGAAGTTTGAAATATTACTTTTTCTCTCGGTAGAAAATAATAGAAAGAAGGTGACAGGAGATGGTGATCTTAAAGAATTCTACACGCGAAAGCGCTAAAATAGGACAAGCGATAGATACGCAGTTTCAAACGGGAGGAGATCCATGGCTGGCAGTAGACATTGGAACGACAACGGTGGTGGTTGATCTATATACTTCTTATGGTGAGCTGGTAGCAACGTTAGCAGAAGACAATGCACAGGGAACCTATGGCAGTGATGTTATGATGCGGCTTATGCATGTCAAAGAGGGAAGAGGCGACCTTTTGGTACAGCGTATACGCGAGCAGATCTTCCAAATGGGCAGCAAACTGATCTGTAAATGGAAGTCACTTTTTGCGCAGACTGTACCGGTTCAAATGGCGGTGGTAGGAAACACGGTCATGTGTCATCTCTTTTTGCAAAAAGACGTTACCGGTCTGATGGGAGCTCCATTTTCGGCAGCTTATGAAGGCTGCTATACGTTATTGGGGAAAGATGTTGGCTGGAAGGACTGGAATACGTTAGTCATTACAGTATTGCCTGGTATAGCGGCACATGTTGGCGCAGATGCTGCGGCAATGCTTGGAAATTTGCGGATGTGGGATGCGGATAAAATCCAATTAGCGGTTGATCTGGGAACGAACGCAGAGATTCTGTTAAATAACAGAGGAACACTGTATGCGTGTTCTACTGCCGCAGGTCCGGCATTTGAGGGAAGAGGGATCTCGCATGGCAGGAGAGCGAGAGCAGGGGTTATTAATGCGGTGAAACTGTTTCGTGGTGCGGGCAATATCGAGCTTACCTTGGTGTCTGCTCGAGAACAAAATGATCAGAAGCCGATAGGGATCTGTGGTTCCGGATTGGTAGATCTTCTTGCGGCTTTGCGTCGCCATCAAGTGATGACATCGGATGGTTGCCTGCTTTCTGGTGAAGAAGCGATGCAGATAAACAGTGCCAGACCATTTGCGGACTGTCTGACTACGGATGTTAAGGGAGAAAGACAATTTGTTCTGTATGACGATATTGTATTGACGCAGCAGGATATTCGTTCTGTGCAGTTAGCGAAAGCAGCGATACAGAGCGGCATGATGTTGTTATTAGAACAGGCAGTGGTGTCAGTGGAGGACATACAGGAGCTGTACGTTGCTGGTGTCTTTGGAGGATTTGTCAATCCGGGCAGTGCAAAACAGATGGGACTCTTACCTTCTATTGATGATAAGAAAATCATTTTTGTTGGGAACGCAGCGGGAAAAGGAGCAGGCGAAGCGTTATGTGACCCGAAATTTATAGATATGCTGCAGGAGCATATCGCAGACATACATCATATTGAACTGGCAGAGCAGGCAAAATTTACACAGGTATATATGGATTCTATGGAAATTGCGCCATGGCATTGATACTGCGATTGCGCCATGGCATTGATATTGCAGCTGCACTGTGGCATAAATATAGCGATTGCACCATGGCATTGATACTGCGGCTGCACTGTGGGATAAATATAGCGATTGCACCAAGGCATTGATACTGCGGCTGCACTGTGGCATAAATATAGCGATTGCGCCATGGCATTGATATTGCAGCTGCACTGTGGGATGCTTGCCTGTCATAGGGGATTTGTGCTACTATGTAGTGAGCCTTATAGAGGTTTTAGATGCACGAAAATGGCTTGGACAGAAAGAAGGAATGAGACATGAAATTAGCATTTATCGGAGCTGGAAATATGGCACAGGCGATGATCGGTGGTGTGCTGCGCAAAGGTTTATTGCCTAAGAATGAAATCATTGCAACGGCAGCGACACAAAAGACGATTGACACGGTAGCAGCACAGTATGGAGTGAATGTCACTTTAGATAACAAAGAGGCTGCAAAAGCAGATATTATCGTGCTTGCAGTGAAACCGGTTTATTATGTGGAGGTAATTGCAGAGATCAAAGATGTTGTGTCTTCGGAGCAGATTATTGTTACGATTGCAGCAGGCAAATCCGTTGCCTGGGTTGAAGAGGCATTTGGGGGATCTCATAAGATTGTTAGGACGATGCCAAATACACCGGCGTTAGTTGGTGAGGGAATTACGGCGGTATGTCCAAATGCAAATGTTGGAGAAGAGGATTTAAAACAGGTATGCGATATTTTGGAGAGCTTTGGAAAGGCAGAAGTGATCAGCGAAAAGATTATGGATGCTGTTATTGCGGTTAGTGGAAGTTCTCCTGCATATGTTTTCTTATTCATTGAAGCCATGGCAGATGCTGCTGTAGCGGAGGGAATGCCTCGTGTGCAGGCTTATCAGTTCGCTGCACAGTCTGTACTTGGCAGTGCTAAAATGGTATTAGAAACCGGAAAGCATCCGGGTGAGCTTAAGGACATGGTATGTTCACCGGCGGGAACAACCATTGATGCGGTACGTGTGTTAGAGGAAGGCGGGCTTCGTGGAATCGTCATGGACGCAATGCATGCTTGCGCTGAGAAGAACCGCAATATGTAAGGAATCATTTGAATAATCGTGTAGCCGGAAAGCATATGCGGACATAGAAAGCATATAATTTCCTATGAACAAAAATAAGATCCGTATACGAAAGATATGGCTTGTTTTTGCAGTGTATGTTCTATTGATCGGCTATATGGGGCTGTATATTGCGACTTGGCAGAGCAGGCAGAACAACTTGCTGAAGTATCAGACGTTAATGCAGCATAACCATATATCTTCGCATAGCAGAGCGTTGCTTCGTGATATGGAATGCTTTCCGGTGCGAAAGGATCGCCGAGGTAAAGTATCTTGGGACTTTGAGGATGGCTATGGAGCACCGAGAACGTTTGGTGGCAAAAGAAGTCACGAGGGTGTAGATATCATGGCTTCCAAAGATCAGCCGGGGTGCTTACAGATTCAATCTGTGTGTGATGGTGTGATCGAACAAATTGGCTGGCTGAAATTGGGAGGATACCGTATAGGTATTCGTTCCAAACAGGGATATTATGTGTATTATGCGCATTTACAGCAATATGCACCTGATCTGCGCAAAGGCAGCAAAGTAAAAGCGGGCGATTATTTGGGGTTAATGGGTAATACCGGGTATGGACCGGAAGGGACCAGTGGTCAATTCGTGGTACATCTGCACTTTGGAATCTATATTGCAAAGGATGGCAGAGAGCAAAGTATGGATCCATATCCTATACTATGGTATTTGGCACAGTGAATATTTACAATGCTGTTATAAGAGATTGCAGTGTTGCTGGAAAGGAAAATCCAGCTTGTAATGCCTGATAGTCAGGTGTTGTTATGAGGGGATTGCAGTATCGGTAGAAAGGAAGGATACGGTTACAATGACGTTACCAAAGAAATATCAACAAGCCATGCAGGACTTGCTTGGAGAGGAATATTCCGCATATATAGAAAGTATGCAGCAGAGATCACAGACTGCCATACGAATCAATACGGCTAAGATTTCTTTGGAACAATGGGCGGAAATCTGTCCATTTAAGACAAAGCCGGTACCGTGGACGGAGAAAGGCTTTTTGACAACCGATGAGCAATGTAATCCTGCCAAACATCCTTATTACTATGCTGGCTTGTATTATATTCAAGAACCCAGTGCGATGATACCGGCATCGATCCTGCCTGTGCATGAAGGAGATCGAATCTTAGATGTTTGTGCAGCACCGGGGGGCAAGGCAACAGAGCTGGCTGCAAAGCTGCGGGGAACCGGTCAATTGGTTGCAAATGATATTAGTGTTTCCAGGGCGATGGCACTTGCGAAGAATTTGCAGATTGCCGGTGCGGTCAATGCAGTCGTTACAGCGGAAAAGCCGGAACGATTGCAAGAGTCCTTTTTACAGTATTTTGATGGTATTTTGATCGATGCACCATGCTCCGGAGAGGGGATGTTTCGCAGAGATCCCCATATGGTACAGGATTGGGAAGAAAAAGGACCGCAATATTATGCTCCGATCCAACGGGATATTTTGAAGGCGGCTTATCAAATGCTTCGGGAAGGTGGATATTTGGTCTACTCCACATGTACTTTTTCGCCGGAAGAAGATGAAAAAAATATATTGTGGTTTTTGCGGCAATTTCCGGATATGCACGTTTGTGAAGTCCCACGTAAAGAGGGCTTTTGCATCGGAATCACGGATGCTGCATTGACAGAAACGGAACGGCAGCAGTTATCCCGCTGTGTTCGAATTTTTCCGCATAAAGCAGTAGGAGAGGGACATTTCGCTGTTCTTTTGCAGAAAGGGGATCCGTCGGCTGCAGAGCAGACAGATTCTTTTGTAGAGCAGGAAAACACCCTTGCCGAGCGAGCACATGACCATAGCTTTCGTATGGAAGAGAAAAAGCATCAAAGTTTCGGAGCAGAACGAAGATCAAAATATGCCGGTACGAGACAACAACGTCTCTCTGGAAAAAAAGACCGCAGAATGAAGGCTGGAGATAACAATCTTGTGGCTAAGGCGGCTTGGTGGACAGGATGTCTTTCGGCTCCCGGGGCAGAGAGGTATCATTTAGTTTCCGGCAAGAAACAGTTTACGTTAGAAATGGAAGGATCCGTATCGTGGAAAGGGCTTCGCTGTATTCAGACAGGATTGATCGTGGGTAGCGCCGAGAAACGATTTGAGCCGTCCATACAGCTTGCACTTTCTATTTGCGATAAGGACAAGCTTCCGTATGTGAATTTATCTTCCGAAGAACAGGATGTGATCCGTTACCTGAAAGGAGAGACACTGCAGGATGTGACTGTTTTGAATGAGGGGATGTTAAAGCAGACGGAAAATTATGTGTTAGTATGTGTAGATGGTTTTGCATTAGGCTGGGGAAAATATATGCAGAATGGAATGCTAAAAAACAAATATTACGCAGGATGGCGCATGCAGTAATTACAAGATATGATTGGAGGAACGGATGAAAGCGAAACGTGGAGATTTCGGTTATATAAACAATAGAAAGAAAAGAACCCTTACGATAGCAATTATTTATAGCGCTATTTCTATTGGAATTTATGTATTGGGATTGGTGCTGAATCATATGTCCAGACAGAATTTATTTACGGTGATCGCAGTGTTAGGGGTACTGCCGATCGTGAAACAGATTGTTGGTTTTGTTGTGGTATTTCCGTATCATTCTGTAACCGAGGAACAATACCAAAAGGTGCAAAAAGCTTTGCCGGAGAGGATGGAACTGATGACAGATCTGGTGATCACTTCTTCCGAAAAGATTATGCATTTAGATTTTTTGGCAGTAGGTAATGGACGAGTGATTGGCGTATTGGGCAATGGGAAACAGGAATTATCCTATGTTAGAGAGTATTTGTCCAAGGGCGTTGCTAACTGGGGAACGCAGTATAAAGTGCAGATCGTGGAGAAGCAGGCGATGTTTTTACAGGAGTTAGCAAGAATTGATTCCATTCCGGAATGTACGGAGGATCAGGAAGAAGAGTTAGAACATGTGAAATCTTACCTGCGATCTTTGATCGTATAACCGAGAGAAAGGGCAGAGAGCTATTATGCGAGAAGTAATAATTTCTGAACGCGAGGAAGGACAGCGTTTGGATCGCTATTTGGAAAAATATATGCCGGATGCTCCGAAAAGCTTTTTTTATAAGATGATGCGCAAGAAAAACATTGTGTTAAACGGGAAAAAAGTGTCTGGGTCGGAGCGGATTCAGACTGGCGATCAGATAAAATTGTTTCTTGCGGATGAAACAATTGAGGGTTTTCGGTCAGGGAAGAAAGCTCAAGAAGTTGATTTGGGTGCACGACAGATGCCACAGGCAAAGAGGCCGACTAATGGTGCACGACAGATGTCACAGGCAAAGAGGCCGACTAATGGTGCACAACAGATGCCACAGGCAAAGAGGCTGGAAAAGGGTGCACGTCAAGGAAAAATAGAGTTGCAGCAGGGGCACTATGACAGAAACTTGCCGCCGTTGCAAATTGTCTATGAGGATGCTCAGTTTTTGGTGGTTAATAAGCCGGTTGGGGTGCTGTCCCAAAAAGCGGACAGAAATGACAGGTCGATCGTTGAACAGATTACAGATTATTTGGCAGATAATGCTGCTGATGACACGTTTCGTCCGGGAATCTGCAATCGTTTGGACCGAAATACTTCCGGCCTGATCGTAGCAGGAAAGACGGTACGTGCGCTACAGGACATGAATAAGCGGTTCAAGGAACGTACAATCTGCAAATATTATTTATGTGTTGTCCATGGAAGTGTGTCAAAAAAGCAGTATTTGAAAGGCTACCTAGAGAAGGATAGTCGAACCAATAAAGTGACAGTAAGACAACAGCCCGGCCCTAACAGTGTACCGATTGCAACGGAATACCTGCCGCTTCAACAGGGGATGTATCAAGGGGAATCTTTTACCCTGTTGCAGGTGCATCTGATCACAGGTAAATCTCATCAAATTCGTGCTCATTTGGCAAGCATTGGTCATCCATTGGTGGGGGACGTTAAATACAGTACGAAACGAGCGTCTGCCTTCGACCGAGAGCAGTTACATCAGCGAGTGCAATTGCTGCATGCTTGGCAGCTTATATTTACGGCACATGGAAAAGAATATGTTTGGAAAGCGGAACTCCCAGACAATTTTGCACAGGTACTGCGCAGACTAGGGATAGAAACTGAACAGAACAGTATTTAGCTGAGATAGTGCGCAAATTTGGAATGGAGATTAAATGATCATATTGCACTATTCATAAGGAGTTGAGAGAATTATGCCATCTTGGAATTCAAGAGGACTTCGAGGCTCTATGTTAGAGGAAGCCCTTAATATGACAAATGAACAATATCGCAAAGAGCATTTGGCATTAGTACAAAAAATACCGACGCCCATTACGCCGATCAATATCGACAAAGAGCATCGGCATATCACCTTAGCATATTTTGAACAAAAAAGTACCGTAGATTATATCGGGAATGTGCAGGGTGTGCCAATTTGTTTTGATGCCAAAGAATGCGCCGGAGAGCGTTTTGCCCTGCAAAATATCCATGAGCATCAGATGGAGTATATGCAGGACTTTGAGCGGCAAGATGGCATTGCGTTTTTGATCGTCTATTTTAAGGAAGCCGGTGCCTATTACTATGTACCGTTTCGCGATGTAAAACGCTTTTGGGATCGTGCAGCAGAAGGGGGACGCAAAAGCTTTTTGCGTCACGAACTGGATCAGGATTACCAGATACGCACATCAAACCAAATATTCATTCATTATTTGGATGCTTTAAGCCGCGATCTGGAGTCCCGCCCGGAATCTTAAATATTATAAATGCAGCACGCGTTCTTTGATCTCCTGGGTACGTCCCTGATTCCAAAATTGCGTCCCAATATACCCACAGGTACGTCTTGCAACGTTCATTTTGTTCTGGTCGGTGTTGCCGCAATTTGGGCATTCCCAGATCAGCTTACCATGTTCATCAGTGACGATCTGAATCTGACCGGTATAACCGCAGCATTGACAATAATCACTCTTGGTATTTAATTCCGCATACATAATATTATCATAAATATATTTCATAACATTTAATACGGCTTCGATATTATTTTCCATATTCGGTACTTCCACATAACTGATCGCACCACCCGGAGATAATTCTTGAAATTGCGCCTCAAATTTCAATTTATCAAAGGCATTGATCTTCTCAGTTACATGTACGTGATAACTGTTAGTGATATAGCCGCGGTCGGTCACACCTTCGATAATGCCAAAGCGTTTTTGCAGACATTTGGCAAATTTGTAGGTGGTGGATTCTAGCGGAGTACCATATAAGCTAAAGTCGATGTTGGTTTCTTCGCGCCATTTTGCACAAGCATCGTTCATATGCTGCATGACTTGCAATGCAAATGGGGTGGATTCCGGATCGGTATGACTGTGTCCGGTCATATATCTGGTGCATTCGCATAATCCGGCGTATCCCAAAGAAATCGTAGAATATCCGTTATATAGCAGTTTATTGATCGTCTCACCTTTCTTCAGACGAGCGAGAGCACCGTACTGCCAAAGGATTGGAGCAACGTCGGAAGGCGTATCTAATAAACGCTTGTGGCGGCACATCAGTGCACGATAACACAAGTCCAGACGTTCATCAAAAATCTGCCAGAATTTATCCATATCCTTGCCGGAAGAGCAGGCAACATCCACTAAGTTGATCGTGACAACGCCCTGATTAAAGCGGCCGTAAAACTTTGGCTTATCGTTTTCGTCATGATAAACAGTCAGGAAGGAACGGCAGCCCATGCAAGGATAGCAGTTGCCATCTTTTAATTTACGCATGATCTTTTCAGAAATATAGTCAGGAACCATTCGTTTTGCCGTACATTTTGCTGCCAGTTTAGTTAGTTCCCAATATTTACTGCCTTCGGTAATATTATCTTCTTCCAATACATAGATCAGCTTTGGAAAAGCAGGAGTAATATATACACCTTTTTCATTCTTAACGCCCTGAATGCGCTGGCGAAGGATCTCTTCCGTTACGAGTGCAAGATCATCACGCAGACGTCCTTCCGGAACTTCATCCAAATACATAAATACCGTAACAAATGGTGCTTGTCCATTAGTTGTCATCAAGGTGATCACCTGATACTGGATCATCTGTACGCCACGCTTGATCTCGTCGCGCACACGCTGTTCCGCCACATCATTGATCTGTTCTTCGGAAGCAGCGATATTCGCTTTTTCTAACTCATCACGCACCTGCAGTCGGAATTTTTGTCTGCTGACATCCACAAATGGGGCGAGGTGTGCCAAAGAAATGCTCTGTCCGCCGTACTGGGAACTGGCAATCTGTGCAATGCTCTGCGTTGCTATATTGCAGGCAGTTGAAAAACTCTTTGGCCGTTCGATCATGGTTTCACTGATCACAGTACCGTTTTGCAGCATATCCTCCAAATTGACAAGACAGCAGTTGTGCATATGCTGTGCAAAATAATCGGAATCGTGAAAATGTATAATTCCTTGTTCGTGTGCAGCTACGATATCCTCTGGGAGCAAAAAACGCTTGGTAATGTCTTTACTGACTTCACCGGCCATATAATCGCGTTGTACACTATTTACGGTAGGATTCTTATTGGAATTTTCCTGCTTTGCCTCTTCATTATTACATTCCAACAGGCTTAAGATCTGCTTATCGGTTGAGTTGGATTTGCGGATTAAGGCGCGAGTATAACGGTAAGTAATGTATTTGCGTGCCAACACAAATGCACGTTTGTTCATAATCTGATCCTCGACAAGATCCTGAATTTCTTCGACGCCGAGAGTTCGACCGATGTCAGAACAAATCTTCTCTACATTAGTAGAAATCTCCTCGATCTGTTCTTCTGATAATTGATCAACAGCGGCAACCTCGCGGTTTGCTTTTTTGATCGCTGCTGATATTTTGGTGACATCAAAATCGGCTTCAATGCCACTTCTTTTCATGATTTTCATGAATGCAACCTCCTCCATTCAGACTTGCTTCCTAATCGAGGAAAGCACACAGACTGCGTGGATATGCATACTTTCTCGGATTTTTAGAAGTACTATATAATGTTCGAAAAATGTCATGGCGACACTATATATTGTGTTTTGTTCGACGGGATTTATACTAGCACATTTCTATTTACAACACAATCCCCATAATCCACATTATGCCAATACCAAAAATACGCTATGTTATCAAAAATGCAGTCTGGGAGTTTCTTTGAAAGCTGCCCTTAAAAAAATTCCATACTTGGAAGATACAATGATAAAAATTGGGGGTTTTCAAATTAGAATGTATGTGGTATGATGTTTGATGAAATGCGAAGAAGAGAAGTAGTAACCATAGAATGGAATGCAGAAAGCTGTTGGTTGATGCGAAGCAGTGGAAGTGATATGGCGAACTCGTCTCGGAGCAGCCGGTTGAACTTTAGTAGATCAGGACGGATTCCCACCGTTAGAGGGGAAAGGTATTGACAAGTTGTTGATGTACCTGTGAGCGCATGATTTTCATGAATAAGAGTGGTAACGCGGATAATCCGTCTCTATATTATATAGAGACGTTTTTTACATTACGAAAGAATTTCACGTTGATCCTTATACAAACTCTGACAGAATGCACACAGATGCGCAACGCATTACAAGGACTCAAAGGGGAGTCTGGAAAGTGAGGTTATTTATGAAAGGATTTGAAAAGTATCAGAAGAGTTATTTTATGCCACCGGAGGATTGCTATGAATGGGTAAAGAAAGATGCAATTGATAAGCCACCGGTTTGGTGCAGTGTTGATTTACGTGATGGCAATCAAGCTTTGATTGAGCCAATGAGCCTGGACGAGAAAATAGAGTTTTTTAAGATGCTGGTTAAGATTGGATTTAAGGAGATCGAGGTCGGTTTTCCGGCAGCATCCGAGACAGAGTTTACTTTTTTGAGAGCACTGATCGATCAGCATCTCATTCCGGATGATGTAACGGTTCAGGTACTTACACAGGCAAGAGAACATATTATCCGCAAGACATTTGAAGCAGTGGATGGTGCACCAAATGCAATCGTTCATGTATATAATTCTACATCTGTAGCACAAAGAGAGCAGGTGTTCCGTAAATCCAAGGAAGAGATCAAGGAGATTGCAGTAAACGGAGCAAAACTGTTAAAAGAGCTTGCTGCAGAGGCACATGGTAACTTCCGCTTTGAATACAGCCCGGAGAGTTTCCATGGAACAGAAGTAGATTATGCAGTAGAAGTATGTAATGCCGTTTTGGATGTATGGAAGCCACAGGCAGATGCACCGGCGATCATTAATATCCCTGCCACTGTCGAGAATGCAATGCCGCATGTTTTTGCAAGCCAGATTGAATATGTCAGCAAACATCTGAAATACCGTGATAATGTTGTTCTTTCTCTGCATCCACACAATGACCGTGGTACTGGCGTGGCAACTGCGGAGCTTGGTGTATTGGCAGGAGCAGACCGTTTGGAAGGTACTTTATTTGGTAACGGTGAACGTACCGGTAATTTAGACTTAGTAACTGTTGCTATGAATCTGCATTCTCATGGTGTGGATTCCAAGTTAGATTTCCACAATATGCAGGAGATCGCAGATACGTATGAGCGTTTGACAGCAATGCAGGTATCCAAGCGTCAGCCATATGCAGGTGAGCTTGTATTTACCGCATTTTCCGGTTCTCATCAGGATGCTATCTCCAAAGGTATGGCATTTCGCGAGGAGCGTAACGAAAATCTTTGGACGGTTCCATATCTGCCGATTGATCCGAAAGATGTTGGAAGAACATATGATTCGGATGTTATCCGTATCAACAGCCAGTCCGGTAAGGGCGGTGTAGCGTATGTATTAAAACAGAATTACGGATTAGAGATTCCAGACCGTATGCGTGAGGAAGTCGGTTACCTGATGAAGGGTGTTTCCGATCATGCACATGCAGAGCTCAGTCCGGAAGATATGCTGCGCGTATTCGAAGAGACATACAGCCAGCCAAAGCGCAGTTTTGCTATTACAGAAGTACACTTCCAGCAGAAAGATGGTATTACAACGCAGGTTACTTTTGAGCAGGATGGCAAAAAAGAAGTTGTCGAGGCAAAGGGAAATGGACGTTTGAATGCAGTCAACAATGCGATCAAGGATTTCTTAGGTATCAGCTATGTATTGGATGTATATGAGGAGCACGCATTGTCGAAGACATCTTCTTCTAAGGCGATGGCTTATGTTGGAATTACGCAGGATGAGAAGCAGTTATATTGGGGCGTAAGCAGTGATGAAGATATTATTCGTGCTTCTATTGATGCGTTAGAGCATGCAGTAAATCACATGATCGAGATTAAGGGCGAAAAAGTACACTAAGCCTATCAAAGATTTCATATTATTTATTGGGAGGGGTCTTAGCGGGCCCCTCAACTACATACAGAAAGGTACGGTAATAGCATGGCAGATAACAGTGTGTTGATTGATGAGTTGGTTCGTTATGGGGAGAAAAATGGTTTGGTCGCAGCGGAAGATCGTGTGTATGTGATCAATCGTTTGTTGGAGATTTTGCAGTTGGATGAATATCAGACACCAGAGCAGGAGACGCCGGTACGGCCGGTTCATGAGATTTTAGCGGACCTTATGGAAAATGCGTATTCCCGCGGTGTTATGACAGAGAACAGCGTTGTTTATCAGGATTTATTTGATACGAAACTGATGGGAGCACTCGTTCCGGCGCCAAGTACCGTGATCCGCAAGTTTCGTGAGTTGTATGAAGAATCACCCAAAGCGGCAACAAACTATTATTATAAATTAAGTTGTGATACCAATTATATCCGCCGTGATCGAATCAAGCGTGATGTAAAGTGGACCGCAGATACAGAGTATGGGACATTAGACATTACGATCAATTTATCTAAGCCGGAGAAAGATCCTAAGGCGATCGCCGCTGCCAAAAATGCACCACAGAGTGCTTATCCGAAATGTTTGCTGTGTAAAGAAAACGAGGGGTATGCAGGTAGAGTGAATCATCCGGCAAGACAGAATCACCGCGTTATTCCGGTAACCATTGATGGCGGTCAGTGGGGATTGCAGTATTCTCCTTACGTATATTACAATGAGCACTGTATCCTATTTAATAGTGATCATACACCGATGAAGATTGATGAATCTGCTTTTCGTAAACTGTTGGATTTTGTGCGTCAGTTCCCACATTATTTTGTAGGTTCAAATGCCGATCTGCCAATTGTAGGCGGCTCGATATTGGCACATGAGCATTTCCAGGGTGGTCATTATGAATTTGCGATGGAAAGAGCGGACATCAAGCAAACGTTGACGATTCCGGGCTTTGAGGATGTACAGGCTGGGATCGTAAATTGGCCGATGTCGGTTGTACGTATTCGTCATAAAGAGGCTGAGCGCCTGGTAAAGCTTGCTGCACATATTTTGACGGCATGGAGAGCATATACGGATGAAGATGCTTTTATCTATGCGCAGACGGATGGAGAACCACACAATACGATCACACCGATCGCGCGAATGCGGGACGGGGAGTTTGAACTGGATCTGGTACTTCGCAATAACATTACAACGCCGGAGTATCCGTTAGGTGTGTACCATCCACATCAGGAACTGCACCATATTAAGAAAGAAAATATCGGCTTGATCGAAGTTATGGGTCTGGCAGTCCTTCCGGCAAGATTAAAGGGAGAAATGCAGCGTTTGGGCGAATACATTATATCAGGAAAAGATATACGAGCCGATGAGGAACTTGCAAAACATGCAGACTGGGTAGACGAGTTTTTACCGAAATACGATGCGATCACAGAAGATAATGTAGATGAAATTCTTCAGACGGAGATTGGTATTGTTTTTAAGAAAGTATTAGAACATGCCGGTGTTTATAAAAACACAGACGAAGGTATGAATGCATTCATGCGGTTTATCCTATCACTTTAGAATTAAAGTTTGCAATAATGAGGTATGTTCTTTCGCATTAGGTTGAAAGCACATATAAGAGTATCAAAATTGAAAGCCACCAAGATTTGATATGTCCTGTCGTGACAGGGTACTCATCAAGTCTTGGTGGCTTTTTTTCTTTATAGGAAACTGCTGTTGTGTAGCGTGACAAAAGCAAGCGCTGGCTTTGCTTTTGTTTATATCTTTTATTGTTTTATTCGGATGTGACGGTTAGTCCTCCTTGCAAAATACACGCTTAAGAAGTTCCATATCCAATGCCTGCTCAGGTGCGAAAGCATCCGAGGTCACATAATCCAGTATTGATCTTGCAAAGCATTTGATCTCAGGATATTCGGCAACCTCACTTAAACGGCTGGTACATACCATCAAGGTACCCTCGCCAACTTTACCTTCAAACAAAATACCCAGTTTGTGGTTACGTTCAAAGTTGTCGACCATCTGCACGATCGGGCGGTAGCTCTTATCGGTCACGTCATCTAAGATAGCACAGTCACAGTGCGATACGATCTTATACCACTGTGGTGTGGAATATTTGTGAGCCGGGAAAGAAGCTAAGGCCGGATGATCCTTTTGGATCAACAGCCCCATTGTACCGACAGCAACCGGCTTCTTCATCCATTCGCAAATATCGCGGAACATTGGATAACACCAAAAATCCGTACAATAAAAGCCTTCGATCTTGTCGGCAAGTTCGGTTGGCAGATACAATACTTTTTGACCATTTTGAAGCAATGCGCAGGCTTCTGCGTAATCAGCCGTCACATGGACTTCATTGGCACCTTCACCGATCGTCATGCCGGAGGCCGGAATTTCCGTTGACAGTGTTGGAAAGCAGTATAGCTCATAGGTGTTTGCCATATTGGTTTCCGGTACACTAAGATCCAAATGATAAGTAGCAGCTTCCGTGATCTCCGGAAAATCAAAGGTTATCTCGTCTAATTCTACCAGGTCAAAAGCACCATCCGGAATCACAACGGATCCCTCTCGAATGATCTTTTTCTGCTGTTTTAATTCCCAGTGAAGAATTTTATTCTCCAACTTCTCCGGATTGTAGTAGCGGATCGCCATCTTAGCACGGAAGGTTTCTCTTGCCTGATAGACATATTTTGGAAACTGTGCTAACAGAATGTGATCGGAACAGTATCCTGCCCATTCCTCCGGTGTAACATGTCCTTTGCTGTCCATAAAGGCATCCAAAATACCAACGAGAGCGGTACCCTGACCGGAAAAGTCTTGAATATCCAATATTTGATATCCGGCGAGCAGTTTCGTACGAGCAGCAGCCTCCAGTTCTTCCTTGTAGCATTGAACAGACAGCTTACCACTGGTGTAGAAAAAGTCATCGGCTTGATCTAACATGCCCTTTTCTTTCAAACGGTCTCTGAATACTTCGAAGTTTCTTGCTTTGAGAACGCCGGTATATTTATCAATCTCACGGAAGTTTGGATAAACCGCAAATTGTCCGATCTCATGGGAGACAACCGGAATATGTGGGATCAAAACACCCCCATTATCGGCAGCTTTTACTTTCTTAACACCGGTTCCATATTGGATTTCAATCTCTTCCGCATCGTTGCCGGCATCGGCGGCTGCATTTGTAGGATGGATCACTTCGTCGTAGTTATGATCAGCAGAAGGTTCATCCCACTGAATATGTCCCAAAGGAGCATCACACATACCATAGGAACCACGGAATAAACGGTTTTTACTAAAACGGACTCCGACAAAGAAATCGTCTTCCGGTAATAGTACCGGGGTGTGCTGGAAGTTGTTGGAACCCTGTGTATACAGATGACGATCATCCACATTGCGATAATTTGTAATGATCTCTGCCATGCGCTCTTTGCTGCCCCAAAGCTCATTTCCAAGAGACATCATACAATAAGAAGCATGGTTACCAAATTCAGCCATCATGCGATAACCTTCTTCGATCAGATAATCCTGCTCTTCGGCATTGTGCCCTTCATCACCCGGTGCGGTCAAGGTTCCCCAGAAAGGAAGCTGAGGTTCCATGTAAATACCCAACAGATCAGCCGCTACAAATGCAGCGTCCGGAGGGCAGCAGGTGTGATAACGGTAATGATTGATACCGTAAGATTTGGAAATGCTCATAACGCGGATCCATTCTTCTACGGAAGTAGGAACCGCTCCGGTCATTGGAAAGATCAAACCATCGTGTTTGCCACGCAGGAATGTCGGTGTTCCATTGATCAAAAATTCAGTCTCTGATGTGGAAAAGTCGCGCAGACCGAATGTTGTCACGCTCTCCTCGTCGGTACCCGGAATTGTCAAGTGCAGTTCGTAGATGACCGGACTGTATTCGCTCCAAAGTACAGCATCTTCTCCCAGTTCATAAGTAAATTCGGCCGTTCCTTTGCCGACCGGGAAGAAAATGTCCTGAAAATATGCAGCAGGTACTTGAACGCCTGTCTTGCCGGAAATGTCCATTAATTCAGCTTTGGCACAGACAGACAGATTGCGTTGCGTCTGCGTTGTATTGTTGGTGGTAATCTCTACACGGACAGATTTGTGCTCTGTATCCGGGTAGGTTTTGATATGTTCGATCATGATCTCATCACATATGTGAAGCGATATCTCGCCGATAATACCATTCCAATTCGTCTGGGTATCCGGAGAGGTCAGATGACCACCTTTGGTCGGGTAATCCACATTAGAAACTAAAATAGTCAGACGAAACGTGTTGTCCTTAATATAAGGAGTCAGATCGTAATGATGTGGAGTAGTAAGGCTGTCTCTGCATCCGACCTCTACATCATTAACCCAAACACGAGTCAGGCGTGTACGTTCCAAATGTAAATAAATATTTTTGTTTTTGGAATCTTTGTCCAAGGTAATTTCTTTTGCATACCATGCGTAACCTTCAAACAAGTATGGATCAGTCAGAAAACCGATTTCTTTCTTGTCAGAAGGAGTTCCCTTTTTGGCGATCGAAGTCGTACCGGGAAGTGTAATCGTATCTGTAGGCAGACTACGGAAAATTCCCTGCTCGATCCCTGTTTTGTCCGCATCCAAGGCAAATGCCCAATCGCCGGATAAATCCATTCTCTTGATCATACTTAAACTCCATTCTATCAATTTTGTACTACAAGATCCAACATTTACTCATCCCTCGTCAGATCCACATTTATAACTCGCTCAAACTTCCCACACTTCAAATCCTCCACAACCACATATTACTTATTATGTCAGCAATAAATAAACTAT
>ULRE01039627.1_pt1 | contig 16667 bp, 14 predicted proteins | sample 1955141 | NCBI WGS metagenome assembly ULRE01 (sample SAMEA4835674, study PRJEB28245) | human gut metagenome | biome: gut microbiome; material: fecal sample | place: Denmark | collected 2008
CTCATAGAGGATATTCTCACCGAGATGCTGGCGAAAAATTCAGAGATGGAGCAGTTGGCCTATGACGCCGAGGAACCGATCTTCATCAAGAACTTGGAGAACGTGCAGGGTGACGAGCGCGACATCATTCTCTTCAGTGTGGGCTACGGTCCAGACAAGCGGGGGAAGGTGTCGATGAACTTCGGACCGCTCAACAACCAAGGAGGTGAGCGACGCCTCAATGTGGCCGTGAGCCGCGCGCGCTACGAGATGATTGTCTTCTCGACGCTGCAGCCCGAGATGATCGACCTGCGGAGAACACAGGCCGCGGGCGTGGTGGGACTAAAACGCTTCCTGGAGTATGCGAAGACGGGACGCCTGGCCCTACAGGCCGAAGCGCTGGAGACGGGCAATGAGGAGACGGCCAATGACGCCGTCACCCAGAAAGTGGCCCGGATGCTGCAGGATCGGGGCTACCAGGTCGATCTGTATGTGGGACGCTCGGCCTTCAAGGTCGATATCGCCGTGCGCAATCCGCACGACGAGGGAAGCTACCTCTGTGGCATTCTCTGCGACAACCCGAAATATTATGTCACGAAGACCGTGCGCGACCGCGAAATCTGTCGTCCCGAGGTGCTCCGCCATCTGGGCTGGAAGCTGCTTCGCCTTTGGAGCGTGGACTGGTTCCTCAACCCCGAGGCGACCTTCGAACGTCTGTGTCAGGCCCTGGAAGCGTTGTTGAAGGAGGCTGACGACGACGGCGACCTGTTCTCGCCCTATGAGACCAAGGAGCAGCCGCAAGAGCAAAAGCATTCCGCCACGTTTAACATCTCGGCGGAGGAGATCATCTACCCCGAGGACGAATCGCTGCTGGAGACTTACGAGGTGGCGGAGATAAACCATCTCGTCGGCGTGGGTGGCCTCGAGGTCTTGCTTCTCAATGGCCGACGCGCCACTATGGGCGTGAAGGAGATCGTGAGGGTGGAGCAGCCCATCCGTCTCAGCTACCTCGCCAAGCGCATCGCAAAGGAGTGGAAAATACCACGTGTCACGATCCGTCTTACCGACTGGGTGCGGCATGCGGCCTTGGGATGCTATTTCGATAAGGGAGACTCTGAGACCAATCCCACGGTCTGGACCTCTGAGGACCGGCTGAGAGGATGGAATAAATACCGCAAGGCCAGCGGGCGCGAGATAGAAGAGATACCACCCTGCGAGATCGGCAATTGTATCGCCTATCTTGTCCAACAGCAGGGTACCATCCCAAGCAGCGAACTGAAACGCGTGGTGGCCCACCAGTTTGGTTTCCCCCGCGTGGGACAGAAGGTGGACAAGTATTTGGAGGAGTGCATCCAACTGATGATCGCCAACGAGAAACTGCGAGAGGACAACGGCATGGTCAGCTGCTAAGCAGATGGCCTTGTAGCTGTTCTGTGTTCCTCAAGATCATGTTCCACAAAGTAAAAAATCAATAATAAATAATAAGATGAGAAGAAAGACAACCTTCCTGCTTAGCCTGTTGCTGATGATCGCCTTAGGCGTGTCGGCCCAGACTTCCGAGCCGCGCCACGAGATTCTCCTGGAGACCGACAGCGGCAATGTGCGCATCGCGCTCTACAACGAGACGCCGCAGCACCGTGACAATATCCTCAGACTGGTGGAGGCTCATGCCTACGACGGCGTGCTTTTCCACCGTGTCATCAGCAATTTCATGGTGCAGACGGGCGACCTCGGCAGCATCGGTGCGCCACAGGGCAAGCTCCTCGGCGACACACCGGAGAAATACTCCGTTCCGGCCGAGATCCGATTCCCGCAACTGTTTCATAAGCGCGGGGCCGTGGCAGCAGCCCGCGAGGGCGACGATGTCAATCCGGAGCGCCGCTCTTCGGCCACACAGTTTTATATTGTCTGGGGACGCCAGTGGGACGATGCGTCGCTCGACAAACTGCAGCAGCGCATAGACCAGATGACGCAGGGGACAGTGAAACTCACGCCGGAGATCCGCGAGGTCTATAAGACGCTTGGCGGCACACCCCACCTCGACGGCTCTTATACGGTCTTTGGCGAGGTCGTGGAGGGACTGGAGGTCGTGGGACGTATCGAGAAGGCTGCCACCGATGATCACGACCGCCCGCTGAAGGATATCCGTGTAGTCCGGGCCACCGTAGTGAAATAGTCCTACGACCATCTCTCACCAAAGACGACATTCATGAAAACAAAGATCTTTTCTTTTCTGTTCCTCCTGATGGCGGCCACGCTAACGGTCCATGCGCAAAGCGACGTGGTGAGTCTGGCACAGGCCGTGCGTATCTTTCAGAATCCCAGGCAACAGTCCGCCAACGACTTGCTCACGAAGCAGGGCTACCAGTACAAGGGCGTCTCGACGGCCTTTGGCAAGGAATACACCTGGGTGAAGAATATGGACCTGACCAAGGACGGCCTGCCCACGAAGTTTGCCAAAGGCAACTCCTCCCTCATCCTCCTCGACGCCAACGGCAAGTCCTTGTATCTCTGCATCTTCAACGCTGCTTGCTACAAGCAGTTTCAGCAGCAGGCCGTGCAGATGGGGTATAAGGCCGACAAGGCCGACGGCAAGAGCAGCACGCTCTTCTACATGAAGGACGATGCACCGACCATCACCTTCATGCAGCTGGAGAAGCCCATGCCCTATTGCATCATCATCACGGAGTAGCTTCGGGATCTGCTGCCTCCGTTCCGCCTAAAGATCGTACGTAGTCGTAGAGTCGCTTGTAGAACGGATGGCGGCAGAGCGTGGCAGGGTCGCCCAGGATCATGAGTTTCATCCGCGCACGGGTGATGGCGACGTTCATTCGGCGCAGGTCGCGGAGGAAGCCGATCTGGCCTTCGGCATTGCTACGCACCAAGGAGATGAGGATTACGTCGCGCTCCTGGCCCTGAAAACCGTCCACTGTATTGACTGAGAGGAGGTGTCGGAAGGGTTTGAAGAAGGCGTCCTTCTTGATCAGCGCGCGGAGGTACTGTACCTGTGCACGATAAGGAGAGATGACGCCCACGTCGATCTGCTCGTCGAGCACGCGTCGCTTGCCGATCTTCACAAAATAGCGGCGCAGCACGTCGAGGGTGAGTTCTGCCTCGCGCTTGTTCACCCGCCCGAAACTGTTGCCGACAAACTCCTCGCCACCTTCTCCCGCCTCGCCCTCTACGGCTATCCAGTCTATTGGAATGTCATAGTCGAGAATGCCACGGTGGCTCACTTGTGGTGCACCCACCACCTCGCCGTGGTAGAACCAGTCGGAGGAGAAGCGCATGATCTCCTCGTTCATCCGGTACTGCACCTTCAGCAGCGTCACCACTGCGGGCTTCCGCTCTACGATGCGCTCCATGAGAGTCTTGCCTAGTCCGCCCTTGAGTGCGGCCATACTTTTCACGGTGGGTGGCAACTGGCAGTGGTCACCAGCCAGTATCACCCGCGAGGCTCGTCGGATGGCAATCCAGCATGCGGCCTCCAAGGCTTGCGCTGCCTCGTCGATGAAGAGCGTGTTGAACTTCTGACCTTGCATTAGCCGGTTGTTGGACCCCACCAGGGTCGAGGCGATGACACGTGCCTCGTTGAAGAGCTCGCTATTGATGCGTAATTCCAGTTCTGTGGCGCGGCTCTTCAGCCTTTCGAGTTTCTGATGGTAGTTTTCCGAACCGCCTCGCCGACGCTGTGCCCGCAGTTCGCGTATAGCCTTGCGTATGGCCCAAAGCTGGGGATAGTCGGGGTGGGCCTCGAAGCGTCGCTCATAGGTGAAACCCAGCATCTTGTCGTTGACGCGCGAGGGATTACCAATGCGCAGTACGGGAATGCCCCTATCGACCAGTTTCTCCGAGATCCAGTCCACCGCCATGTTGCTCTGTGCGCACACCAGCACCTGGCTCTCGCGCATCAGTGTCTCGTTGATGGCCTCGACGAGCGTCGTCGTCTTTCCTGTGCCCGGGGGGCCGTGGACGACCATCACGTCCTTGGCGCGCACTACCTCGCTGACGGCTTGCTCCTGGGCGCCGTTGAGCCACGGCAGGCGCACTGGACCGAAACCATAGGTCTGTGCTGGCTGGGGACCGTAGAAGAGGTCGCGCAGGTAGGCCAGGCGGTTGCCCTTTGCCGAGATCACGCGGTCGAGGGCATCGAGCATCTCGCGATAGCTCGTCTCGTCAAACGAGAGTTGGCAACCGATCTTTTGTCCGCCGTTGGACTGAAGATCGAGTAGCGGAGCGCTATCGGGGACGACCACTACCATCCGCTCGCCATCGGCGTAGGAGACGGTGCCCGTGAAGGAAAAGAAATGGAGTTTGCCCTCGGTGGTTTGGCGGAAGAAGACTACGGGTTTGCCAAACTCAAAATTGTGCTCTATGTCCAAGTCTTGCTCTCTGTACACCTCCACCACGCGCTGGTTGAGGCTATTATAGTAGTTTTTGCCCACACGCAGGGGAAACCATGCGTCGCCGCGCTTCACCTTGCGCTGCATTCCCACGACCTCCGTCTGTTTGCGGAAAGCCTCTTTCTCAGCGTAATATTCCATCTGTAGCAGCAGTTTTTGCCGCTGGAGGGCTTGTTGGGCGTTCTCGTTGATTGTCATTGCTCGTTCACTCTTATCCTTGGTCGTTAGTTCACTCTTATCCTGTGAGTATATGATTTTTCAGTTTGCAAATATCGTGAAAAATGGTGAGAGAACCAAATAAAATGCGTACTTTTGCGCCATGGACATCCGCTTGCACCATCTCTCCATCGGCTATCGCCGTGGTCCCGTCGTGGCCCGTGATATTAACATTACTATCCTCGGAGGTCGCCTGACCTGTCTCATCGGCGACAATGGCATTGGCAAATCGACACTCCTGCGCACCCTGTCGGGCTTTCAGCCGAAGGTGGGCGGAGAGATTTGGCTGGGTAGCCGCGAGGCCGATAGTCTCTCGCAGCGCGAGCGATCACGGATTATTTCCATCGTTCTCACCCAGCGGCCCGAAATGGGTGGACTCACCGTCCACGACCTCGTCGGCATGGGGCGCAGTCCTTATACGGGCTTTTGGGGCAACCTTGCTGCCCGCGATGAGCTGGCCGTGCGCCAAAGTCTTGTCGAGACGGGAGCTTGGCCGCTTCGTGACCGTAAGATTGACTCGCTGAGCGATGGTGAGTGTCAGAAGGTGATGATTGCTCGCGCCTTGGCTCAGGAGACCCCCATCATTCTTCTCGACGAGCCGACGGCCTTCCTCGACTTCCACAGTCGCATCGACACGCTCCGGCTGCTCTCGCGCTTGGCCCACACCATGGGCAAGACTATCCTCCTTTCCACCCACGACCTCCAGTTGGCTGCCGAGTTGGCTGACCTCCTTCTTCTTCTTTCTCCCGACGGACTTCGTCCTGTCGATCCCGCTACGATCAGCCAGGATATCCGTCAGCGGATCCAAGATTAGGTGGCGGGCATCATCTCCTTGGTGAGCACGCTCTCTAGCTGCTCTGCCGAGAGGCGCAGCTGGAATTCTCCCTTGATAGCCACGCTGATACGTCCCGTCTCCTCGGAGACGACGATGGCGATGGCGTCGGAGTCCTGCGAGATACCCATGGCGGCACGGTGGCGCAGTCCCAGTTCCTTGGGAATGTCCTGGTTGTGACTCACGGGAAGAATGCAGCCAGCGGCCCGGATGCGCTTCTTCGTAATCACCATCGCACCGTCGTGGAGGGGTGAGTTCTTAAAGAAGATGTTCTCGATGAGGCGCTGGTTGATGCGCGCGTCGATATAGTCGCCTGTATCGCAGATGTCGCTGAGCGAGATGCCCCGCTCGATGACGATCAGCGCGCCCACCTTGCCACGGCTCATGCTCATACAGGCCATCACGATGGGCATGATGGCCTCCTTGTCCGCCTTTTCTTCATCCTTGTTACTGAAAAAGATGCGCAGCACGCTCTGCACCTGGCGGCGTGCGCCGAGATTGTAGAGGAAGTGGCGTATTTCCTCTTGGAAGAGGACGATGATGCCGATGACACCGACGGAGACGAGCTTGTCCATGATGCTGCCCAGAAGACGCATCTCCAGCACCTGGCTCACGAAGAGCCAGACGAGGACAAAGACCATGATGCCGATGAACACATTGAGCGATCGCGATTCCTTCATCACCCGGTAGAGATAGTAGAGCATCAGGGCGACAAGGAGAATGTCAATTACGTCTTTGATTCCAAATTCAAAAAACATGACTGTGTCTGGGTTGTTGGTGGGGGATTGGCGAGAATTCTCTCTATTGCAGCCTCGGTACTATTTCTTCGATCCAGCCTGGTAGCAGCCGAAGAGGCGTACCGCCTCCGCTGCCGCCTTGACGTCGTGGACGCGGAGGATGGAGGCGCCGTTCATCAGGGCCAGCGTATTGACAACGGTCGTGCCGTTGAGGCTGCCGTCGGGATTGGTGCCTAGCGGCTGGAATATCATCCGCTTGCGACTCATGCCAGCGAGGATGGGGAGGCCGAGAGTACTCAGACGGTTCATCTCGCGGAGCACGTCGTAGTTTTGCTCCTGCGTCTTGCCGAAACCGAACCCAGGATCGAGGATGATATCCTTTTGTCCTAGATCGCGGAGCTGCTGCACCTCGCGTGCCATAGCCAAGAGCATGTCGTGGATGGTGGGCTTCACCGACATGAGGATGTAGGGTACGCCCAAGTCTGCCACCGTGCGGAAAATGGCAGGATATTCGTCGGTCGTCTGCTCCAGCGGCGTATCGACCACGCCCGTGATGCCACCCTCGCTCACGTCGTTGATGATGTCGGCTCCCATCTCCTCTACTACCATTCGTGCCACGTTGGGACGGTAGGTATCGACCGAGAGAATGGCCTCGGGCTGCTCGCGGCGCACGATGGGCAGGGCGAAGCGCAAGCGGCGCATCTCCTCCTCCTCCGGTACCTCTACGCCGCCTGGGCGGGTGGAGAAGCCACCCACGTCGATCATGGTGCCGCCCTCCTCGATGATTTGGTTGGCACGGCGGGCGATGCTCTCCTCGGTCTGTACGCGCGACCCGGCGAAAAACGAGTCGGGCGTGCAGTTGAGGATTCCCATGACCTGCGGTTCACGAAGGCTGACGAGCCGCCCCTTCACTTGTATTGTATATTCCATGTGTCAGTACTTTTTTGCAACAGCGGACAAAAGTAGATAATTAATTTGAATTTGCAAAATAATCGGTGATAATTTGCGGGTTTGAGCTTTTAGCATTACTTTTGCAGTGGGGCAGGATACAGGAGGATGGTGAACCCGTCGGGCGCAGCTATTGCCTGTGCCACCGCGCCCCGTATCGTTTTTATCATCTGCAAGATTATGGACATCAAAGAACTTTACGCACTATATCGTCGCTGCTCCTGCGTGACGACCGATAGCCGCCATTGCCCAGAGAACAGTCTCTTCATCGCGCTCAAGGGTGCATCCTTCGACGGCAACCGTTTTGCCGCCCAGGCTTTGGAAAAGGGCTGTAGCTATGCCGTGGTTGATGAACCGCAATATGCCGTGGCTGGCGACGCACGCTATATCGTCGTGACTGATGCGCTGACCACCTATAAGGAACTGGCCCGTGAGCATCGCCGCCAGTTTGACATTCCTGTCATCGGCATCACGGGTACGAATGGTAAGACCACAACCAAGGAACTGGTTTCCGCGGTCTTGGCCAAAAAATACCGTGTGCTCCACACCGAGGCCAACTACAACAACGATGTAGGCGTGCCGCGTACGCTGCTTCAGATCACGCCGGAACATGAGATAGCGGTTGTGGAGATGGGAGCCTCCCATCCGGGCGACATACAGCAGCTTGTGGATTATGTTGAGCCGACCTGTGGCATGATCACCAATGTAGGGCGTGCCCACTTGGAGGGCTTCGGATCTTTCGAGGGTGTAAAACGGACGAAAGGTGAACTCTATGATTTCATGCGGGCCCATGGCGCCCTCCTCTTTCTCAACGAGAGCGATGCCGATCTGATGGAGATGGCTGCCGAGCGCCAGTTTGACCGCGTCGTCACCTACGGCACGGATTCTACCGCTGACGTCCGTGGCACACTGATCTCCTGTGCCCCCTTCCTCCATTTCTCTTTCCAGGCCGCCGCGGCCCTCACACCGCAGCCATTGGAGGTGCGCTCTCAGCTCATCGGATCTTACAACATGAGCAATATGCTCGCCGCCATTGCCATTGGTCTCCATTTCGGCGTGTCGCCACAGGACGCAGCCCAGGCCCTGGAGGACTATCAGCCGAGCAACAACCGGTCGCAGCTGACCGTGACCGACCGCAACCGCCTCATAGTGGATGCTTACAATGCCAATCCGTCGAGTATGGCGGCGGCAATAGAGAATTTCCGTCTCACCGAGGCCGACCACAAAATGGCTATTCTCGGTGATATGCGCGAACTTGGCGAGGCCTCTTCCGAGGAACACCAGCGGGTTGTGGACCTTCTGGAGCGCGACGGTTTCCAAGAGGTGTGGCTCGTTGGCCCAGAGTTTGCAGCTACCAAGACTGCTTACCGCACCTTCCCCGATGTTGAGGCCGTGCGGCGTGCTATCGCCGAGGAGCAGCCATCGGGACGCACCATTCTCATCAAAGGCAGCAACGGTATCCGTCTCTTCGAGTTGCCCGCACTGCTATAGAGGGTCAAGAGGCCGTGCCAACATCGTTAGCACGGCCTCTTGACTGTTTTTACTTTATGACAACCAACCCAAATCGATCAAACAGAGAAAATTTCCATTAACAATCCCGAGGCTTGTTTAAGGGTTGTTAACAAATGTCGGCGCAGTCATTTCTTGCTTTTGGTTATCCTATTATGAAGAAAGCAAAAGTGCTTTGATCCCAAATATGGATATAGAAGAGACTATCAAGCGAGTAAAGACTGGTGATACAACTGCTCTGAAAAAACTTATCGAAGCCTATTCTCCTATGTTGAGAAAGGTGTGCTTTAACATCACCCATGAGGACGAGGACACATTGAATGATCTTGTCCAAGTGGCGTTTATCCGTGCTTATTATTCTCTTCATCAACTTAGAGATGCTTCAAAGTTTGGCGAATGGGTCTCTGCTATAGCAAAAAATGAGGCCTTGAAATTTCGGAAGTGCAAGCAGAAAAGAAGTGTCGTTCCATTTTCGTCTTTCTCGGACGAAGAATTGGATGTAGAAGGGAGTATTACGCCTGAGAATTACTTGGGAGAAAAGGAAATCATGGACATTGTCCGCCAATTACCTACAGGTTATAGCAAGGTCTTTCAGATGGCCGTGATCGAAGGATATTCCCATAAGGAAATAGCAGAAAGGATGGGGATCGAACCCCACAGTTCATCGTCGCAACTGGCAAGAGCCAAAGCAATGCTGAGGAAAATGATCAGCAAACGTATGCTGGCAGTCGTTACAATCATCTTCATTAGCATACCGATCTGTCGTGTTTTATGGAGAAAGGACAAGGCGAAGGAGAAAAATAATCATACGGCACAGGTTAAGAACGAAGATAAAGGACAAACAAGTCTGGGTAACAGGCAAGTGGAGGAAAAGCAGGCCACAAAGGATCAGATCACAAAGGATCAAAGCCAAAAGGATAAGGAAGTGGATGTGGTAATAAGCAACATCTATCCTCGTGTAGTCCAAGCAATAGTTGACACAATACCTGCAACTGATACGCTTCAGTCTCCAAGTACTTTGGACAACATTCGTATTGCGGGAATAATAGACGACAGCATCTTTAGTGATACGATGAGAATACGCTGGCACGAGTACGACAAACCGTTGATAACAGAGGAAACGGTACTTCCTAAAAGCAACATTGGCAGTTGCTTGCTGCTGGTTCTTTGGGGTCTGCTTTAGCGCAAAACGCTTACAGAATGCTTACTGGCAATTCGGGAGGTGGTCTGCCAGACGTTGACGGGCCTGATGGTCCTGTGGCTCCCGACAAGTTCTCCACTTGGGACGAGTACTATCGTTATTTGCAGATCAAAGAGCACGAAGGCTTGTCGGAGGAGGAGAAAGCACTCATGGAAATAGCCTTCAACAATAAAAACAATATCAACAATAACATCAAGAACGATGGGAAAATCGTGGAGCATGAGCATCATGACAAACCGATTAGTTTTGGTATTTCGGTAACAAAGACATTGGGGAAAAATGGAGTTTGATGTCTGGCCTGCAGTTTTCGCTCTTGAAGTCCAACTTCACGTTAGGAGAGGATGCTTATTATATCAAGCGAACCCAACATGTGCATTATTTGGGAATGCCTTTGCATGTGTCGTATAAGTGGCTTGATGTCAAGAATTGGACTATATATTCTTCGTTGGGCGGAAGTCTGCAAATACCGGTCTATGGTAAAACAGACGAAAAGTATGTTGTCGGACCTATCACGTCCTGTACAAATCACTGGCATTTCATACCTTCGCTGCAATGGAGTGTGAGTACTGGCATAGGAGTACAATACAAGCTTGCTACCAAGTGGAGCGTTTACATAGAACCTTCGCTCCACTGGTATGTGCCGAATGGTAGTTCTGTCCATACTATATGGACAGAACATCCGTTCACATTCACTGTTCCCTTCGGCCTAAGATTCACTTGGTAATGGTGTCCTCATGCAGTCTTTCTGTTTTTTGTTGTCTCTTACCTAATAGATGAACAAAAACTTTGGAAGACAATCATGTACAAAACAAGCGACTATTTACGCAATGGGGTGCTATACCTCAACAACATCATTCGCCCGCATCACAAGCGACTGAGCACTTTGATGATTTACTCTACCACCAAGTGTCAGTCGCGTTGCAAGCATTGCTCAATATGGCAGAAGCCAGAAGAGCATCTGTCCTTGAGAATGATAAAGATGATCATGGCGAGCCAGTGTGTCACAAAGAATACTGTTGTAGGTTTGGAGGGTGGAGAATTCTTGCTTCATCCTGAGGCTAATGCCATCATGGAGTGGTTCAAGGACAACCTCCCAACTATACGCTATTGTCGAATTGTCTCGCACCTCAAAAGGTAATAGAGGCAGTGAGACTGTATCATCCGAGCCATCTGTACGTCTCGCTCGATGGCAACAAGGAAACATACAAAGCCATGAGGGGTTGTAATGGCCATGACAAGGTGTTGGAAGTGATAGAGACTCTAAAGGACGAGGTTCCAGTCTCTCTGATGTTTTGCCTCTCGCCATGGAATACTTTTGAGGACATGGACTATGTGATAGGACTCGCCAAGAGATACGATGTGGATGTGCGCATAGGCATCTATGGCACAATGGATTTTTTTGACACCACTGCCGACTTGCTTTCTGCCGATATGGCCCATTACATTCAGAATATCCCCAAGAGCATTCATGGCACAGAAGAAAATTTTGACTTTGTGGCATTGTATAAGGAATGGAGAAATGGTCGTCTGCGTTTACGTTGCCAAAGCATATTTAGCGAATTGGTCATTCATTCCAACGGTGATGTGCCGTTGTGCCAGAATCTGGGCGTAATGTTAGGTAACGTCTATGAGCATTCATTGGACGAAATTTTCAATTCGAGAGAAGCTACCAAGGTGCAGTGCCAGTATTCAAGAGAATGCAATGGTTGCTGGATCAACTTCCATCGCAAGTATGACATTATCCTGCTGCGTAATCTTGAAAAGGTTTTTCCTAAGAGCATCATCGAAGTTTTCTATGGTAAATACCAATGGACAGGCAATAGAGCAGAGACTTACAGAAAATATATTAAAAAGATTGATTTTTAATGAAACACATCAAAAATATCATAGAACGCTATAAGCATGTGCGGAACATGAAGATGTTGCAGCAAGCCTATCAAGGAAAGTACGCCTTTGTGGGTATAGGAAATCATAGTACAAACAACCTTTATCCTGTGCTCAACTATCTACATGTACCGTTAAAATACATCTGTTGTAAAACTCCTGGTAAGCTGCACTTGATAGAAGGAGTCTTTCCTCACGTCCGTGCAACTACGTCATTGGACGAAGTCTTGACGGATGAAGATATAAAGGGTGTATTTGTATCTGTTTCTTCAAAGGCGCATTTCTCTATCGCATCTAGGGTGTTAGCGCATAAAAAGGCTTTGTTCATAGAGAAACCTCCGTGTTTGAATGTCGAAGAATTGAGACGCTTAATAGAATTGCAGAAGCAAACTCAAGTTTTAGCAGTGGTTGATTTGCAAAAGCGTTTCGCACCTGCCATGCAAATCTTGAAGAAGAAGTTGCAGGGGAGCAAGGGAACAAAGACTTATAATCTAAAATTTCTAACCGGCGCTTACCCCGAGGGAGACGCTCTGCTCGACCTATTCATTCATCCGATAGATTGTGTCGTCTATTTGTTTGGAAAGGCAGAGGTAAGGTGTGTGGAACCCATTTATGAACATACCGTGATGTTAGTACTCAAACATGCTGATGCTATAGGAGTTCTTGAGCTTTCCACCGACTATACATGGTCTGATGCAAAGGAGAGTATGACCATCAACACCAACAAGGGTATTTACTCATTGGAACAGATGGAAACGCTCACTTTCCAGCGGAAGCCACATCGTTTTTGTGGACTTCCCTTGGAAAAGGTTTTGATGCATGTGAATGTGACGGCCGAACTGTTTGGTAGAAATAATTTCCAACCGTTGATGCAAAACAACCAAGTATTTACGCAGGGATATTATACTGCTATAAAGAGCTTTGTGGATGCAGTTGAAGGGAAAAGAGCTTGCAATCCTCAATCATTAGAAGCATTTATGGATACTTATTCTTTATTGGATACGATTCGTTTACATATTTGCAGAAAAGTTTTCTAAAAAAGTATAGATAAAACTTAAAAAATGTAGTATTTTCTTTGTTATCCCATATATTATTCATATATTTGCAATGTCATAATGATATCATCAAACAATCATGTGTAACCCTTTAAAAATATGATTATGGAGACAAAGGAATTTCAGTTCAAAGGTTTGACCCTCAGTGGTTTCGCCATGCTTTTCCTCAATATACTGTTGACAGTGTTGAGTGCTGTCATGGTGGTTGCGGGCTTTGTTTGGTGCCAGCACGAGTTGTTGGCAGGACTTCTTATCGGCGTGGGTTTTGCTTTGTTGGCAGTCACACTCTTTGTTTGGGGAGGCTTCGTGATGGTCGAACCAGGCGAGGCGCGAGTGATGATGTTTTTCGGGAAATATAAAGGCACCTACACCAACGTGGGCTACTCATGGGTTAACCCCTTTATTAACACCAAGAAACTGTCGCTTCGTGCTCGCAACCTTGACGCCCAGCCTATCAAGGTGAACGACAAGACGGGCAACCCGGTGATGATAGGCCTGGTACTCGTGTGGAAGCTGAAGGATACCTACAAGGCCATGTTTGAAATCGACTCACAGACCATGGCACAGAGCGGGGGCGCACAGCAGGTTGGTACAAGCGTGTCGAACGTGATGCTTGCCTTTGAGAATTTCGTCAAGACTCAGAGCGACGCAGCCCTTCGTCAGGTGGCAGGACTCTATGCCTACGACAATAACGATTCGGCCAGTAAGGAACTGACTCTTCGCGACGGTGCAGATGAGATCAACAAACAACTGGAGGAGAAACTCGACGAACGCCTAAGTATGGCGGGCATCGAGGTGGTGGAGGCGCGCATCAACTATCTGGCCTATGCTCCGGAAATTGCCGCCGTGATGCTTCGCCGCCAGCAGGCTGACGCGATCATCTCTGCGCGCGAGAAGATTGTGGAGGGTGCCGTCTCGATGGTGAAAATGGCTCTCGACAAACTAAGCAGTGAGGATATTGTGGAACTCGACGACGACAAGAAGGCTGCCATGGTGAGCAACTTGCTCGTTGTGCTCTGTGGTGACGACTCGGCACAGCCTGTTGTCAACACGGGCACGCTAAACCATTAATCTATAATGGTTTCTGTTCGTTTGGTTGCGACGAACGTCAGCCTATAGTAAATAGTAAAAGGAGTGGAGCGCTCATGGGAGACCGTTCTACTCCTTTTATAGTAACGCCCTTATAGATAGAGCACGGCCTCGTTGCCCATATTGAAGAGCAGGTCGAGGATGCTGAGGTTGGGCTGGAAACCGAACCGTTGTGCATAGACCTGATAGTAGGGGCGCGGTGAGAAGTCTGGGTCAGGCAAGGCGTGCTTCGGGCGGATTGCCTCGCGGTAGTCCGTCAGGTCGAGGCGATCGTCGAGGGGTGCGGAAAGATACTGGGTAGTCTCGTGGATATCTGGCTTGAAGCCGATCAGCGTGCAGAGTGTATGGGTGATGGCGGTGTTGAAGTCGAGGAGGTAGTGCCAAGGCCGCTCGAAGAAGGGGTGGAGGTCATCAGCATAATACTCGAAGAATGGGCTCTCGCCGTAGGCCGCACAGAGCGCACTCCAGTGGATTCGGCGCCAGTCCCCATGGTCGCTGATGCGCACCTCTCGCATTCGTGTCTTGTCGAGTCGTCCGTCAGCGGGCTTCTCTACGGGGACGGATAGCGACAGTGTGCCATTGGCCGTGGCGATGAGGCAGCGGTTGCGGTAGGTCTGCTTGACGAAGTGGTCGCAGCCCTCTATGTACACGCTCTGGTGGCGGTACACCTTCTGCCACCACTGGATAGGGGCGAAGTAGGCCGAACAGAGCAAAGCCCCACCCGCAAGGGGGTGGGGCATGTGGTTGTGATGATGGATTGGAGTCAGCATCCTTACTTGATGTTTCCGACCCATGTGAAGAGACGCGACCAGCGTATGCCGCTGAAACCATGGCGGTCGGGATCGCTCGACCACCAGACGAAGAGCGGTTTGCCGACGATGTGGTCCTCAGGCACGAAGCCCCAGTAGCGTGAGTCGGCAGAGTTGTGGCGGTTGTCGCCCATCATCCAGTAGTAGTCCATCTTGAAGGTGTAGGATGAGGCTTGCTTGCCGTTGATGAAGATCTTGCCGTTTTTCACCTCCAGGTCGTTGCCCTCATAGACGTGGATGCAGCGCTCATAGACCGGCAGGTTGGCTAGGGTCAGCTTGATGCTCTCTCCCTTCTTCGGAATCCATACCGGACCATAGTTGTCGCGCGTCCACTGTGTGTAGCCGTCGAGCGGATAGACCATGCCTGAGAAGACGTCGCGGTCTGTGACGGGACGCATGGCAGCGACGAGCCCCTTCTGCTTGAGGGCCTGTGCGGCACGCTTCGTGAGCGGCATGTAGCCGTCATACTCTTTCAGTATGGCGTCGTTGAGGATGGTGCCGCGCTCCACGTCCGCGCCGTGGAGGTAGCTGAGGCTCTGTACGTCCTCCTCGCTGATGTTGAGTTCCTTGCGCAGGTCGTCATAGCGCTGTCCCAGAAGTTCGCTTGCTGTCACGCCGCGCCACTTAATGAGGTAGGTGTACTGCACGTTCTCCGGCTCCTTGTTGGGCTTGCCGTCGAGATAGACGATCTTGTTCTTGATCTGCAGCATCTGTCCAGGCATTCCGACGCAGCGCTTCACATAGTTTTCGCGGCGGTCAGTGGGGCGCGAGTCAATCACGCCATAGACGGCCTGGTTCTGCACGAGATAGTTGCGCCCCAAGGCGTAGGCCTTGCTGAAGAAGTCGCGCTGTTGCAGGAGGCTCATCGTGGCGAGGTTGATGTCCGGTTGCTGCTGCATGAGGAGGCTTTCGCCCGTGTTATAGACCATCTGGTAGTAGTCCTGAGCCTGATAGGCCTCGTTGCTCAGCAGGGAGTCGCCAGCAGGATAGTTGAAGACGACGATGTCGTTGAGTTCTACGTGTCCCAGACCCTTCACACGGCGGTAGTCCCAGTGAGGCCACTCGATGTAGCTCTTGCAGTTGAAGACCGGCATGGTATGCTGGGTAAGCGGCATGGTGAGCGGTGTCTGCGGAATGCGCGGTCCGTAGCTCACCTTGGAGACGGCGAGGTAGTCGCCCGTGAGGAGGCTCTTCTCTAAGGAAGAGGAGGGAATGACGTAGTTTTGGAACAGGAAGAGGTTGATGAAATAGACAGCCACGAGGGCAAAGATCAGTGCGTCAACCCACGACATTACCATACGCACGGGGCCCTCGGAGTCCTTCCACCACGTCCAGCGTATCTTCTTGGTAATGTAGTTGTCGAAAATGAACGGCAGGACGACCAGTCCCAACCAGCTTTGTACCCAAAGGAGGAAGAGCAGGTAGAGGCCTCCTACGATGATAAACTTCGCCCATTGCTTCTTCGGGTCGAGTTTTTGTTTTTCTTTGTCTATCATGAGATTGTTAGTTTTTCGTATGAATCAGGAGCGACCTGGAGGTTAGAATTGGAAGAGGTCGCTCGTCGTGAGCAGTCCGTTGTGGGTGAGCGTATATTCCGCAGCCAGCACCGCTCCGAGGGCAAAGCCCTTGCGCGAGTGGGCAGAGTGGGTGATGGTGATCTCGTCGGCCTCGCTGTCATAGCGGACACTATGGATGCCCGGCACCTCGTCGTGGCGGACGCTGTCGATGAGCAGCTGGTCGTCTCTGTGGACCGACTTTCCTTCGATGCGCCCGTCGTCCCAGGTGGTGGTGCCCTTCTTCCATTCCGTCTTGCGGTCCAGATTCTGACAGATCTCCTCTGCCAGGGTGATGGCGGTGCCCGACGGTGCGTCGAGCTTATGGACGTGGTGAGTCTCGGTCATGGCCACGTCATACTGCGGAAACTGGTTCATCAGCTTGGCCAGGTAGCGGTTGACGGCCGAGAAGATGGCCACGCCGACGGAGAAGTTGCTGGCCCAGAAGAGCG
>ULRE01017475.1_pt1 | contig 16623 bp, 18 predicted proteins | sample 1955141 | NCBI WGS metagenome assembly ULRE01 (sample SAMEA4835674, study PRJEB28245) | human gut metagenome | biome: gut microbiome; material: fecal sample | place: Denmark | collected 2008
CTTTTTTATTTCAATTATTTTTCACTTGCGAAACTTGAGTATTTCTTGTACTTGACTTCATTTGCATTGACTTCAAGAATCTTTGACTGAATATCTTTGCCATCCTTTGTGGTTATGATATCTTGCGCCTGCACAAAAGGAATACAACAGAGCGTGGTCAGAATCAATAAGATAACTCTTCTCATAAGATTAAATAAGATTTTTAAATAACCGGTATAACTTGTTTTTACCCGCACAAAGGTAATATATTTTCCTAACTATCAAAAGAGCTTCCATATAGCGGAGTCAAAATCAGGACAAGGAACCGCATTTATCCGTGAATCTTATGACTTTGCGACTGACATATATAGTTTCTTAATATGTTTGTGAATTCCACCTGCCTTTTTAGACTGGCTAAATCTTATATGTCTTTATGAATCAACGGGAGCATTTCATACTTTGACATTCAGGCGAGTGGAAGGTAACACATTATTAATGAAGAACATAGATGTATATCTTTAGTGAAAGCACAATAAAGGTAAGCACCGAATCGACTGACCTTCAGGCACTTATAGGACACGCCATTTTTCCGTTGCAACTTTACCGACCTTTGCGATATGGATAAACAAGAAAGGAACGTTGTCCACCTTGAACGGACAACATTATTACTACGGAAACATCAAAGCCCAAACCGACAATTGGGATAGGGTGATACGTTTTCAATACATATCACCATCTTTTTTTGGACATAAATTCAGATATGATTTAATACATCAAGATAGATTGGACAGCAAATCCTGCAAAATGATAGCAAAACGGTATTTTGTATGTTAAGGACATATAAAAACCGAGGGGTGAAGCAGAGAGCCTTACGGCTCAGAGTGGCAGCCGGGTACAGACATTACCCTAATAACGTCTGTAATGGCTGCGGCCTCTCTCAACCTTGCCGAAACGTACTCGCTTGTAGGCTCGCACCCGGACAAGTCTGATAACCTCCACCTCAATGGCGACTATCACAAGATGTTGGCTTGTTCTCATTCTGCATACTTATTGTTAGGAAATTGAGAGAACAACCGTCCTTGTTGTAGTACCCCCTCGGTATGGGACAATAAAAAAAGCAAGCATCCCTTTTAGGGAAAAGATGCTTGCTTTTACTTGTCTTCCTAACTCGTATGAGAACAATGCAAAGATAGCCATTCTTTTCAGATTATCAAGTAATATCGTAGACTTTTTTCATCAAGACTCTTCCTTCCAACCATTCCACGAACTCCAGTTCTCTCTTGAAGTCCTCGATAAAAGTTCGATAATCTCCCACGATTCCGCATAAGGGGACAACCTCATCCGAGGCCGTCCTTTTTTCCATTCTTATAACCCACTGAAAATCCATCCAATCCCCCCTAAAAACGAAAGTCACAGAATATAGAATCCATAAGAAACTAAAAATGAATATATTCGTAATTCCCGCTAGTCAAAAATGACGGGCAGAATCCTGTATATCCCTATGAATCAAGGAGTGGCGTTTCACTTGCTGACATTCAAGCTATTACGGATCAGTGCTAAAGCCGCTCTTGAAAAAAGGGCTAGACATTGTCGTTTTCAATGGATCTGCTTACATATATTAGGGAGACGTTTCAGGCGAGTGGGAGATAATATATTGTTAATGAGAGATATAGAGGTTTATCTTCAGCGGGAATCCGCTAAAGGCGGATACCGAATCAACTGACTTACAAGTAATTATAAAAGCACGTCATTTTCTCGTTGCAATTCTACCGAGGGGAATTTCACGACAACTCTTGCCAAAACTTGTATGGCAATAAAATCAAACTAAGTCAAAGCCCTTGCCTCCCAACCGGACAAACTAATGTAAAAGCTGATGGGATGAACTTCTATGGCAAAGCCTTTGAATATGCCCTTGCCTCCCAACCGGACAAACTAATGTAAAAGCTGATGGGATGAACTTCTATGGCAAAGCCTTTGAATATGCCCTTGCCACCTGACCGGGCAAACTAACGCAAAAGCTCCCACCCGAGCAGACTGGCGGGAAGTTTAGCATTGTCACACCTCTATACAACAAGGGAGCACACGCATTCAACAAGGAAAGCAGACGCAACAGTGTAGTGCGGCTACGCGAAGAGGCGGAGGTTGTCGAAGGTGGGGGCAAGGGAGCCGGACTCGATGCGGTGGATGATCTCCACGACCTTGTCGTTCATCGGGGTGGGGCAACCGACTTTGCGGCCATAGGCGCTTACGGCACCGTTGATGGAATCGACCTCGGTTTTCTTGCCGCGCTCAAGATCCTGAAGCATACTGGCTTTCAGACGGGCGTGCTTGCGGATGGCTATCGGGATGATCATAAAGGAGATGAACTTCTTCACGGGATTGCTGTAATCCAGAAGCTTGACTACATCCTTGCCTTGGATCGGCTCGATGGTTATGCCGCCCTTACGGCAGACATCAATGCATTCCTTGATCAAGGCCTGCACGACCTTCCTTGAGGAACGGTCCGAGGCGGCCTCTCCGAAAGTGCAGCCCAGGACAGCGCTCATTCCGGAGAACGCGGCGTTGATCAGGAGCTTGCTCCAGCGGGTCCCGAGGAAATTCTCCTCTACCTCGACCGGGCCCATCTTCTCAAGGAGGGCCTTGACCTCAGCGAAATGCTTGTTGACATTCTCGGAAACCGCGCCCAACGAAAAAGTGAGGCTGTCCGGCGAACTGGTCAACTCACAGACTCCCGGGCCAAGCATCGTGGCTCCCCAGGCGACAGTGCAGCCAAGCACACGGGACGGACCGACGATCTCGGAAATCAGCAGCTCCGGCAACCCGTTCTGGAGAGTGACGATCACACCATCCTCAGCGAGGGAACCTTTGAGCATATTCACAACCTCGGCATTATGCAACTGCTTGGTCATAAGGAATATGACATCATATTCACCAGTCATTTCCTCATCTGTCAGAACGGTCACCGGCTGAGTGAAATTCACGGTGCCTACCACTCTCGCACCTTCGGCACGCAAGGCGGCGACGTGAGCCTTGTTATGGTTGATGAGGTCAATCTGACCTCCGTTCTTCGTAATATACGCGCCCAAAATGGTTCCCAACGAACCGGCGCCATAGATGGCACTTCTCATATTCCTTGAATATTCAAATTCCGCAAGCAGGCAATCACTTGCCGAATACAATCCGTTCGAGGGTGATTGCCCACCCTTGTCAATGAATATCTCCGCGGCAAAAATAGTGATTCCCTTCCGGATGTCAAAGCCGTTCAGCATAAATCAGCGCGGCCAAATTGGATTTCTGATCAGTAAGGGTTAACTTTGCATTGGGGAAATATTCCCGGAAAACAAATAAGTTTGAAATGTTCTTTGAGGTGAACAAATTTTCAAACCAACGAGTCAAAACAGCTTCTAAAAAACATTAGAATAATGAACAGAATTGTAAGAATCATCGCGGCTTCGACGCTGACATTCGGACTCTTGCTCTGCGGAACTTTCGCTTTCGCGCAGAAGAGCCCAGCGTTCGAGGCTAAGTTCAAGATCGCGGAAGGCGCTGACCTTCGCATCCTTGACGACAACATCTGGGACTACAGCAAGGACACCATTCCTCCGAAATGGAAGGAAATCGGAGAGGATCCGCGTGACCGCAACAGGGCCCCGCAATTTGCCAGGCTCGTAAACGACTACCTTCCTGATGTCTTCGCGCTTCAGGAATATTCCAGCCATATGCACAAGGAATTCTACCCTCTGGTGCAGAAAGACGGCTATGTCATCGCCTGGGAATCGAAGAAGGACTGGAACAACACTCCGATCTTCTACAACAGCAAGACGCTTGAGCCTCTGTACGTCAACTACAACAAGTACACTCCCGAGCAGTGGTGCAACCACGGATCCAAGTCCTTCACCTCGGCTGTGCTGAAAAGGAAGGCCGACGGGAAGATATTCGCGATAATCGGCACCCACCTTTGGTGGAAGAGCGAAAAGTCCAAGCCGGGCAGCACGATGGCGAGAGCCTCACAGCTCCGTCTGGTGATGGCGGAGACCGACATCATCAGAGCCAAATACGGGGATATTCCTGTTTTTGTGATGGGGGATATGAACTGCGAGGAGGACACCGTTCCGATCCAGCAGCTTATCCAGGGCGGTTATGTGCCTTGCTACAAGGCCGCTACCGTCTATGGCGACAACCACAACGGACATCACATATGCAGCCCTGGGGACGGATATTCGGTCGAGAGCCGCAGACGTGGACCTGACCGCGCCACTGGAGCGATCGATCACTGCCTGATCTTCGACCCGAGCGGAAAGGCCGAGGTCAAGGTCTTCGACTGCATTATGGAGAAATACACCATCAAACTCACGGATCATTACCCGAATCTTATTGATGTGAGATTATAACCGTTTCGGTGGGATATTATTCAACAGCTTACGTTGCCCGGAATCTGAATACCGGACGCTGATGTAGGCTGTGATTGTGTATTTTCATTTGCCGCAGCGGAATAGATTTCGTACCTTTGTTATCCGTTATGAAGTACGGATTCGACAACGAAAAGTATCTGCGGATACAATCAGAACACATCAAGGAACGCATAGCCCAGTTCGGGGACAAGCTCTATCTTGAGCTTGGAGGCAAATTGTTTGACGACTACCACGCCAGCAGGGTTCTGCCCGGATTCCAGCCGGACAGCAAGTTGAGGATGCTCCAGCAGCTCAGCGACTGCGCGGAGATCGTCATTGTCATCAGCGCCAATGACATAGAGAAGAACAAGGTGAGGGCCGACTACGGCATCACCTATGACATGGATGTCCTGAGGCTCCGCACGGAGTTCCAGAACAGGGGCTTCCTTGTCAGCAGCGTGGTGATCACCCATTTCAACGGTCAGGCCAGCGCCAAAGCTTACAAGGCCAAGCTCAAGAAGATGGGCATCAAGGCCTACTACCACTACACGATCGAGGGTTACCCGAACAATGTAGCCCTGATTGACTCCGAAGAGGGCTACGGTAAGAATGATTACGTGCAGACATCCCGTCCGCTCGTGATCGTGACGGCTCCGGGGCCGGGCAGCGGAAAGATGGCCGTGTGCCTCAGCCAGCTCTACCACGAGCACAAGAAGGGAATAGCGGCGGGCTACGCCAAATTCGAGACGTTCCCTGTCTGGAACCTTCCTTTGAAGCACCCGGTCAACATCGCCTACGAGGCCGCCACCGCAGACCTCAATGATGTGAATATGATCGATCCGTTCCACTTGGAGGCCTATGGCAAGACTGCCATCAACTACAACAGGGACATCGAGATATTCCCGGTGCTGAACGCCCTGTTCGAGGGAATCTACGGCGAGAATCCGTACAAGTCGCCTACCGACATGGGCGTGAATATGGTGGGCAACTGCATCAGCGACGACGACATCTGCTGCAAGGCCGCCAACGATGAGATCATCCGCCGCTACTACTCCGCGCTCGACCAAATGGCTGACGGAAAGGACAACGAGAGCGAGGTCGGAAAGATCGCGCTTCTCCTCAAACAAGCGAGGATCACCACTGAATATCGCCGTGTGACTGTCGCGGCGAAACAGCGTGAGGCCACGGCAGGCAATCCGTCAGCGGCCATCGAGCTGTCCGACGGGACGATCCTGAGCGCGGAGACCTCCGACCTTCTCGGACCTTGCGCCGCCCTTCTTCTGAAGGCCACAAAGCATCTTGCCGGGATCGACCACAGTGTCAAGCTCATTCCGGGAAGGCTCATAGAGCCGATCCAGAAGACGAAGGTCACCTACCTGCACGGCAAGAACCCGCGTCTGCACACTGACGAGGTGCTGATCGCCCTTTCTGTCCTGAGTCCGGATGACGAGAACTGCCGCAAGGCTTTGGACACGCTTCCTTTGTTGAAAGGCTGTCAGGTTCACTCCACAGTTCTTCTGAGCGACATCGACAAGAAAGTCTTCAAGAAGCTCGGTGTGGACCTCACCTGCGAGCCTGTCCACGAAAGGCACTGACACCTTGGATTTCTCAACGATAATGATTAACTTTAGGCTTTGAAAGCCAGAAGACTATTCTGACTATAGAACCTATAATATTTATGGCGCGTCGGAGCGTAGCGGAGACAGTAAAGGCGCCGTCCGTGACCGCCATTATTTGGTCTTGCGGCGGTACTTCTGATTGCTGGCGGTCGGATTGTCGGGATTGGTAGGTTCCAGATATCCGGCTTCTATAAGCGGTGTGATGTGGCGTTCCCTATTGGTCTGCTGATTGGTGATGCCGAGCCTGTCCATTATCTCTTGTGCGGTACGAGGCACGGAGCAAAAGTTGATTATGTCTTCCTGCTTCTTGGTTACTTTTGGACGGGCGACCTGATTACTTCTCTCCTGCTCGACTTGATTACTCTTGGCTTGGACTTGATTATTATTTTCCTCGACCTGATTACTTTCAGAGGCGACTTGATTACTTCTCGGGATGGTAACTATAAATTCTTTGAGTCCTTCATCGCTTACCATGCTGACATTGACACCGCTGTCTATCGCTCTGCGGATGCCTGAACCTGCGCCGGTGTATGGCAGCGAATAGATGGCATTGTTGAAGAGGAATCTATTTCTCGGCATTGATGTGCCTCTCTTTATATCGCTGACGGTCAATCCGCTTGGCAGAATGCCCGGGCTATGAATCTCGACTCTGTCGTCAAATATGAATATGCGCACAGGTGCGCTCCAGTTCAATGAGCGGTGAACAAAGGCGTTTACCACAAATTCCTGAAGTGCGTCTGCCGGTATCTCCAATCGACCAAGCGTGTTGAACCCTTCTTCGACTTGAACCGTGCGCAGGTTGCGGCGGAAGAAGTTCATCACACATTCATATTGATGAAGGAGATTCCCTTCCATGTCCATGTCGTGAACTTTGTCGCGGAAGTGCTTGCCTCCGACGGAATTACCGTAGAAGCAGATGCACTTGCACGTGAATGTCGGGAGCCATACCTGGGGTGTCTTTCCGAGAAGAAGCATTGCCGTAACGGTCAGGCTTCCATCTGGACGAATCAACTGAATGTTGCGCAGGATTTTCTCGGGCGTAAGACCTGCCGCGATGTGTGATACGAGTGTCGGAAGTGAAATTTCTTCAAGATCCTGGTCTGACAGATTGAGCGTGTCGATACGACGGGCATATTTGTTTCGCAGGAACAGCTTGATTGAATACTCATCAAGATCTGCCATTGTGGCTCCGCGCACAGCAGCCTCGTCGGGCGCGAATGAGCCGCAGTCGGTCATCATTTCGGCAAGCTCGGCATTGTCGAAAACCTTGCGCTTGTCCGAGCCGTTCTTTACCCAGACTATGCCCTTGCTGTCTTTGTATGGTTTGTTAAGACCTTCCTTTATGGTCGCGACGGTGACAGCTCCACCTTCAACGGGGACATTCTCCGTCTCAATGAGAATTGTAGGGACTACTGCGGTAGATGCAAGGTTTCCAAGCGTCTCGCAGGTCTCTTTCAGTTCAGTGTATGACATAGCGTTGATGGCGCCGGTTTTGTCGTTTATGCCGATAATTATCCGCCCGCCATGCGCATTGCTCATCGCCACCATTTCAGCGGCGATGTCGGCTGTATCCAATGCTCTTTCCTTGAACTGAACCAGCCCTTGTTCGGAAAGGTCTCGGATCTGCAATATGTCCTTTTCTGTCATAATGATGCAAAGTTACGAAATCTGGCTGAATGAGCAATCCGGAATGATTTGAAAATACAAGAAATGCTTGCCGTCAAGTAGTTAAACAAGAGCTGTAATGGCCTATTGTATAGCAGCCTTTGCTCGTACCGGTATCTTATATGGTAATAATTAAAACTTTACTATTATGATTTACGGCTACATTCGTGTATCCACCGACAAGCAGACGGTGGAGAATCAGAGGTTCGAGATTCAGAACTTCTGCAAAAGAGAAAATTTAAGCATCGACGGCTGGATTGAGGAAACCATCAGCGGGACAAAGAACTACAACAAACGGGCACTCGGGCATCTGCTCGCCAAGGTGCAGAAAGATGACATGATAATTTGCGCTGAACTCTCACGGCTCGGCAGGAATCTGTTCATGATTATGGAGATTCTGAACATCTGCATGACAAAAGAGTGCAAGGTGTGGACTATCAAAGATAACTACCGCCTCGGAGAGGACATCCAGAGCAAGGTGCTGGCATTCGCTTTCGGGCTGTCAGCAGAGATTGAAAGAAACCTTATCAGTCAAAGGACGAAGGAGGCACTTGCAAAAAGGAAAGCAGAGGGAGTTATCCTTGGAAGACCGAAGGGCAGAAAGTCATCGTAAACTGCTCTCTGTATTCGGCAGGAGTCCATTCCATATAGTCATCGCTGACCATTGACCACTTGAAGCCGTGACCAATGGGCGGATTGCGGAAGTCATAGACCTCGAAACCAGAATCCCGGAGCCGTTTAACGACCTCGGGATAGTACGGATTTCTCCAGCTACTGGCGATGTAGAGTTTCATATATAGGTGTGCTATTGTTATGCCTTTCCGTCCTTTCTCCAGGTTTTCCAATCGGTCTTTCCGGCAATATACTGAAAATGCGAAAAGTCTTCTGAAAAAGCCCCTAATACTTTATTGTCAATCACTTCAAAATTCTGATTTAGCACTTTCTGACCTAATTCAGTGATTTTGTAGAATCCTCTGCTTGCCTGCTCAATAAGACCTGCCTTTTTTAGATACACGCAGGCCCAACTAACCCGGTCACTAATGACATTTAGGCCGCTGCTTGTCTTCTCCTCCTTATCTTTATTTGACATTCCGAGCTGTTTGGTTATGGACTCCTGAATATCCGACTTCCTCAATACTTCTCCAGATGAGAGAGCATTGAGGAAAGGCTTATGAAAATATTTGAACTTCGGAATCATAACTTTATTGTTCGTCAGCTTCTTTTAGCCCATGAATGACGGCGAGGCCGATAGCTTTTCCAAGGAGCGGAGGGACAGCGTTGCCAATTTGCACAAGCTGTTTTGCCTTCTTGCCCTCAAAGATAAAGTCATCTGGGAATGACTGGAGCCTTGCCATTTCTCTTGCGGTAAGAACACGAGGAAGTTTTGGATGGATATTCACGCCTCCGTGATTCTCCTTTATCGTGCAGGACGCTTCGTTCCAAGGACATTTTTTCCATGCGTCAGAATATCCTGCATATAGACTTTGCCCCTCTGGGACTGCGAGAAGTCGTTTCTCCATATCAGCCGAATGCCTTGTAGGGACATGATTAAATGCAGGGTCGGCAGGATGCTTCATCAAGTCAGCTATTGTTGCGCCAGTGGTTATATACTCTTCTGGAGATAACATTGGCTTGGGGTGGTAGTTTGTCGCTCCAATCCTATTGCCGATGAATATTACACGGTCGCGCTTCTGCGGAACTTTATAATCTGCTGCGCGTAGGACAGTCACATTCATTTCATAGCCAGCCTCTTTGAAGTCGCGAATGATTTTTTGTTCCACCTTGCCTTCAAGCATCGTCCTCAAGCCAACAACATTTTCGCAAATGACATACCTCGGCTGAAGAGTCTTGACAATTTCAAGCATTTCGAGATAAAGAGAATTTCGAGGGTCATCGACAATTCTGTTTCCCGCCATACTGAATCCCTGACAAGGGAAACCGCCAGCTACTACTGAAAGTTCCCTGCCGTGTAAAGCTTCTGCGACGGTAGCGTAAAACTCATCTTTCTTCTCTTTGGTCTTAATGTCGCCTTCGACAAGAGCATGCGCAAAATTTCTGCGGTAGGTCATACCTGCTTCCTTAAACCAGTCAAGACCACACACACCTTCGAGACCGGACATTTCCAATCCTTTACTCAAACCGCCAGCACCGCAGAACAAATCGACGAATGTGTAGCCTGATTCTTCCGGATTGTCCCATTCGCCTGAAATGTCAAACCAATTGATCTCGTCCGTATCTTTTGCAAGTCTGGCTGTGGTCTTTACTTTCCGTTCTCCAGAAGCTCTCTTTGCCTTGGCCTTCTTCGGAGATTCCTCGACCATTTCGCCTAAAATATTGTAGTGCGTTTTTGCCTTCTCATCTTGTCCCGCATTGATGAACTCTTCCAAAGCTTGCTTCGGAATCCTATACACACCACCAATTGTGATTGATTGCAATGAACCTGCTGCAATATATCTTCGGACGGTCTTTATTGACAATCCAAGAAGTTTAGCAACGTCATTGATAGAGTAAAAAGGGGCAGTTAATATTTCTTCCATACATTATATTTGTTCACTATTGTCCGTTATTGTCCAATCGCCATGTAAATATAAGGTTATTATTTTATCCCCACAAGTACTCGTAGCAAAAAAACGATTTATCGAACCTGATTATCCCGTGCAAGGTTCGTATCTCTAATTGCCAGTAGTTGTCTGCAAGTATTTTCATATGAAACGTTTTCGGGCATAGCAGTATGCTTTCTCCTAAACGAATCACTTATTTGCAAACGACCTGCATTTAGATCTGATGTTCCAGACCAACTGCGTTTATCTTGTTTGTGTCCGGCACTAAAATCGACCTCTTCAAGGGCGTAAGTATCATAGCCCTTAATTGATATATGCCTGTCGTTTGCTTCTCCATCGAAGTCATAGCATATCTTAACGACAACATAAGATTTTGGGAGAGATTCACTTTTACAATAATCTTCAACCAACTTCCCGATAGCCGCTACTCCGTCGTTAACTCCTTTAGCACACTTGAAATTGATAACGAACTTTATGCCTTTATATATGCAATAACAATCATAACTTGCGTGTGCGGATTCAGCTGGAAGAACTAACAGTTTAGAGTTCTGTTTGTGCTTTGTGTAATCACTCAATGCGGCTATCGCATATTCTTCCAAGATGTATCCTGTTGCTGTCGAACTCTCTAATTTGTTGCCTGGTCGAGAGATAACATTTATCCCCTGTAATTGTAGGCTCATCTTGTGGTTATGTATCGCAAAGATATTGTCAAGGTAATCAACAAGTAATTCCTTGAAATCTTGAATAATGTCGTAATAAGTTCCACTCATATCTTCAATATTGCCTAAATATTCAACAAGTCTATCAGGTTCTGCATTTGGAATCTGAACTTAAAGCAGACACGATTGTTATGAACCTGAAATTCTCCTATAGTCTTGCCATCATACTTTACTGTGTTGCTCTCATTCCATTTGTCAATAGTTTCTTTTGTGAATGAGAACTTCTCTCTTTTCCATTCAAATGTACTGACTTTTGCGCTTTCGATTGCCTTGAAAGAATACGACTTTCCGTCCCGATATAGCCAAAGCAGCCAATCAGAATCCAGTAAGTGGGATAGGTAAATCGGCATTATCTCCTCGATGTGGTCATACACCATCTGTTTGAAGACAGGATTTGTAACCTTATCAACATACGATGGGATAAAGTTCCGGAAGTAGAGCATACAGGTTTCTGCACCTGGCTGACCGACCTCAGGCGGACAAACCATCTTGCCTTTGTTGGTTTTAAGTGATAATGTCTTATTGCCTTCGAGAACGAAATCATATGAACATTTGCTGCTTTCTCCTCGCTCTCCACTCTCTGAACCTGTATGCTTAACGGCCTTTGGTATTATCTTGAAGGCCTCCTTAATGGCAGGCATCAAGTCATTCTCCATTGAAGGAATAACACGAGTGGCAAAACTTGCTGGTCTTTCAAGACCAAAATATTTGCATATAGCCGACTCGGCAGACATTCCAAGAGTTTCAGTTGTCTCTTCAACTTTTGTCATCCAAGCACTCAAATTCTTTATATAGAATCTGAACTTGAATGTTCTGTTCTTGTGAGTCTGAATCTCTGCAATGGACACATTGTGATACTTAACCGTTGTGCTTTCAGTCCACTCCCCAAGATTCCGAGTAAAAGTAAATTCGTCGCGGCTAAATGAATACTTGCCAATGTCTTCCAAACGATATATTTGAATGTCGTTCAGATTGTTTCTATTGACGAAAACCGTATAGTCTGACTGGAAAAGATTGTCAATAAAAATTGGCAAGACTTCGTGAATATGGTAATATATCAGCTTCTGAATATCCTCCTGATCTTCTATCGGCTCTCCATAAATATCGGAGAAATAGTCATTCAATACAGGTAAACCAGCTTGTCCTACAGTTCGAGGTGCGACTCTTTCTGAGGTCTTGGTCGTTCTGATTGAAAGTGTTTTTCCATTGTCAAGGAGGAAATTATGAGGAGAAGTAGTCTGACGAGCCGTAGTGTAGCCAGAAGTATATGTTAGCAACTTGACTGGCTTTGCGCCAAGTATAGTTGTAATTTTCTTACATACAGGGTCTAATTCTTTCTCGTACAATTCATTGTAGTTGCTCTTGAAATGTTCTGCCGCGATTTCGTTAACCTCCAATCCGCAGCTATCGCATAACATAGACTGGAGAGTAATGCCATAATCAGCATTGTTGGGATATACCTGTGGCGTATATCCATCTACATATTTTCCCATATATCGTTTTGTTTTCTTGCCTTGCTTTCAGTCACAAATATGCAAACACAAAAGCCGCCGTTTCTTCGGCGGGGTGCGTGTAAACATATCGTGATGTACTTGTATCTGCTTGCTACATGCAAAGATACAGAAAAAATGTGACTACGATGTAAGAAGACGGTTTACTCGAATGAGGAAGCATTCAATATATGACTGTAAAAACGAACCCGAAAGCCTATTTCTGCTTCCGGGTTCATCGAAATGTTGTATAAGTTTAATGGAGAATCTATTTCGGCATCTGTTGCACCACCTTTCCTTGAAGGAGTTTGCCATTTACTTTCTTGTTGCGCTTGATGCCGTCAGCACCCCAAGTTCCCCATTGCTTGAAGAAGAAAGGAATGTGCTGCGCATCTGCTTGCTCCTTGATGTTGAGCACCCACGATTCCTGCATAGGTCGAGCCTGATTTCCACTTTCTCCGCCAACTATTACCCAGTTGATGCCGGTTAGATCCATCTGGCCGAGGTCTGAAAGAAGCGGCTCGCAAGACAAGAACTTCACTTTTGCCGGGAGATTCCGCAAGCAGTCAATTCTCGACTTCCTCTTGTCGGTTTCAACGGTCACTCCAAGCCAGACATTTGAAGGGATTGAGCGCGTAGAGAAGTATTCCTGCATCCTGTCGGCTCTCTTTGTCAATATCTGGTATTTGTGGCGAGGTGTCTTGCGTATTGTCATCATCACCTTGTCAACGAACTCGAAAGGGACATCCTTGTGGAAGAGGTCGCTCATCGAGCAAACGAATATCGTGGCTGGCTTATACCATTTAAGCGGTTCATTAAGACTGTCAGGATGAAGTGTCAAGGCAAAGCCGTTGGTATATTTGGGATTACCCATTGCGCATAGCCTGCGGGACATATTTTCTGCGTAGCAATGTTCGCAGCCTTCGGACATCTTGTTGCAGCCCGTGACCGGGTTCCAAGTCTTTTCAGTCCATTCTATTTTAGTTGTTCTCATACTGTTTCAATTTCATAGTAGCCTTTACTACCAGGCTTAATTTTGTGGATGTTTGCAGCTGATTCACTAAATGTGCCTTTGATTGTTATTTTACCCTCTTGTTTGAGTTCTTTTGCTACTTCAACAAAAAGTGTAGGAAGGCAACCATTCTTTAACGTGTATTTCAGACCTACAGCATTATTCTTTATCTTTCCAGCCAAAATCTTCTCTCTCAAATCTTGTTTCATCTTAACTTTTCTTGATGATTGGCTCTCATCGTAGAACAATGATCCGACCTCATAGTCATTATCAATGTTGCAGTTGGAGTCTCCTGAGAGAGGGTCTTCATCCCAGCATGCTTTTAGGAATTTTTCCATTCCAAGTGAGTGGCTGGTTCCAAATATAAGCCCATAATAGTTTGAAACCTTTTGTATGGTGAAGCTGTGAAGGTAGTACTCTTTACCAGATGGTATAAAATTCTCAAAATATTCCTTAATTATCCTGTGGCATTCTTCCGGTCGTGAGTTGTCGAAGTCAATTTTGTTTACATCAAAATAATTCTTTATCGCATCCATCTCTTGGAATCTTTTGATGGTCTGGCTCGATATAAAGAAGATAAAGTCAGTCTTGGGACTTGAAACCAACATCTTAAAAATATCTTCAGTGACCTCCTTGACGCCATACTGGTCCATTAGGACAAACTTGCCAGTATCATTTCTTTGAAGAATATTGTTGATAACTGGTGAACTTATCAATGACTGAAACGGTTTGTTATACAGTTTCAGGTTACTTAGAATCGGACAAGAAGCACAATGATTCTCAAACTGGCATGTGATCAAGAATTGCTTTGCGTTTTCTTGAAGCTCTGTAAATTTTTTCTTCTTGAGTTCATTAAAGCAGAAGTATATCTGCTTTGTATAGCCAGGCGACTGAATGCGCTTGCAGTGACATCTGTTAAAGCCTCTTGCTTCATCAAGAAGGATGATTGGCGATCCTTGATTTTTGGCAGAGTCATACCCGCTGCCAGCGAACATGTCAAACACGCAAACATACTTCGTGAAAGGGTCATGAACAAAGACAGGATACCACTCCCGGAAGCACTTTCTAAATATGTCAAGTTTTAACAGCGTACCTTCATCAAAAGGTTTGCTATTGATGTTTTTTGCCATAAAATTGGGGCTTGAGGTAAGTAAGCTCAAAGCAATTGACAAAGTTAGCATTTTAATTTTGAACATAGCTTAATCCGTTACGAGTTAATCTTTTCTGATATTGTTGTATCTCATTATTACTGAGCCTTTCCTCTCACTTCATTTTCCTGTAACTCCCGAATCCCACCTTTTCGACGCGGCCACGCCTACTCCCCTGTCTCAGAATTACCAACAGCCATCCGTGCCGCCGTGCCCGCCGACCTACCTCGCCCTGTCCATCATCGTGACCGTGCTCTGCTGCCTTCCTCTCGGAATCGTCGGCATCATCAAGTCCAGCAACGTTTCCAAGGAATATGCAGCCGGGAACTACGCCAGGGCAAAGGATGCGAGCAAGCAGGCCAAGACCTGGAGCATAATCGGACTGTGCTGCGGCCTGTTCTGGATAATCCTCTACATCATCCTGCTGGCCTGCGGATTCATGGCCGGCCTCGCTGATCTTTAGAGTCTTCTCTGTATTTGGCTCTCGGGCCTGTCCCATTTTTAAGATCCCTCCATCCGGAATCATCTCATCAGGCAGATGAACAAAGATTCCTACAAGAAACCAATCCTGTACATTCTGCTCACGGCAGCGTGTGTGGGATTGGTGCTTACATATTCACGTTTCAGCCCCGAAGACAGCACCTGGTTCCCAAAGTGCATATTCCTGCAACTGACAGGATTGAAATGTCCCGGCTGCGGCAGCCAGAGGGTTGTTCATAACCTATTGAACCTCAACATTCGGCAAGCCTTTGAGGCCAACGCCTTCCTTGTGCTGAGCCTCCCGTACATCATCTCCCTGCTGGTGTCCGTTCCACTCAGATCCCGTTTCCCACGATTCTACAACACCCTAAACAGCGTCCCCGTCATCATCACAATCGGCATCCTTGTCATAGCCTGGTGGATCACCCGCAACTTCTTCGGCTGGTGATAGTCAGTTCAGAGGAAGGTAAAAGGATAATATATCGATTATATTCGTACCTTTGTGACACCAAGAGAGAAAAATTATACTATGATAATGAGACTTATTCATCCCATCTGCGTGGCGGTTATGCTCATCATCGCATCAGCATGCGAGAAATACGAACCGGATTGGGATATCTTTGAGGCTTACGGCGTGGCGGAGGAGATAAAGACGGATTTCTACGAAAGATATTCAGAGGATGTCAAGGTCACGAGCGCGGTGACATCCTACAATAAGTCTCAGGTCGAATTTGTGGACACCGACGGGTTGAAGTGCACGGCCGTCTATAAAGGCCACACTTGGATGATGACGCAGAAAGAGTTCAACAAGAACGGATTCGCGTTCCTCAAGCAGCTGCCGGAGAGAATCGCAAAAGCCTACCTCAGAGCCGGAGTCAGCAAAGAATTTTACGAGTGGGATCAATCGTATGTGATCGAAGTCACACGCAGAGGGTTTGACAAAAAGGCATACGAGTTCCAGTTCGTTGTTTTTGATGAGAATGAGTTCCCCAAGCTTGCATACCGGGAGTATTTCGTGCTGATAGACGAGGACGGAGAACTCCTCGATATCCGGTCACGCCACAACAGATCCATCTGGTGGTATGATATGAGCAGCTGTGTCGATTTTGTAAGGCAAAAATATCCCGAGGCCACAATCCTTGCCGGAATCAACGATTCCAGCGACAATGTCTTGTATATCAAAGATAAAGGCGTTCTGAAAACGGTCCGGTTTGATTATCGTGGATCTGATGAGCAAACTTGGAGTGCGACCATCTACAGATTGGAGGATTACGACAAACTACCTGACACTGTGTTGGATGAATATGCCAAATATAGGGTCTATCACCCTGATTTCAATTATTCCGAGGTCTATCGCGTCGAGACGAAGGACGGAATCTATTACGGATTGAAAAGCGCCACCACAAGCCTGACCGTTTACTTCAAGGCTTGACTCAAATTCTTAGGATTCCTCGTCCACGAATATGCCCGATAATGCTACCGTCATCGTACTTTTAGAAGCTGTTTTGAATTGTTAGTTTGAAGGTTTGAGAGTGAAAAACTTCAGTTTCGACCGCTTC
>ULRE01026150.1_pt1 | contig 16541 bp, 15 predicted proteins | sample 1955141 | NCBI WGS metagenome assembly ULRE01 (sample SAMEA4835674, study PRJEB28245) | human gut metagenome | biome: gut microbiome; material: fecal sample | place: Denmark | collected 2008
TACGGTAGTGAATTGGAACACCTTTCTTTAAAAGGATTCAAGCATGTAAGTTTTTGGCCTTGGGTGGCATTCGATAATAAAGCAGTAGACTTACTGCCCATAGACAGGTTTGACAACGACGACTTGGAAGTTTTAAAGAAAACAGCGGTAAATGATTATCCATTGGACGACATGTCCAATCCCATCTTAGTTGTCGCAGAAGAAAAATGAAATATAAAACAGTTAAACTGTATTAAAAACACTAACGTTCGTGTGTAAACAGCACATTCTTCACCCCTATTTATATACCTTTGAAGGAAATTTCAACCCAATAACTTTTAATCACTAAAACCATGAACAGTACTCGCATCAGCAAACTGATTCTTAGTTTACTATTTTTATGCATGGCAACCACAGGCCGTGCACAAACCTTCCCTCGCCTGCTTCTGGGTGGGGATTATCCCGACCCGTCCATCATCAGGGAAGGAAAAGACTTCTACATGACAAACTCATCTTTCAATTACGCACCGGGACTGCTCATTTGGCACTCTACCGATTTGGTGAACTGGACCCCCATAGCCCGTGCACTCCATGCACTCGACGGTTCGGTCTACGCTCCAGACTTGGTGAAGTACAAAGGACGTTACTATATCTACTATCCTGCTGCCGGAGCCAACTATGTGGTCTATGCCGATGATATCCGAGGCCCGTGGAGCCAACCGGTGAAACTCGACCTGACGGGCATCGACCCCGGACATGTAGTGGGCGAAGACGGCAAACGGTATTTATATGTGGACAAAGGTGCCATAGCCCCGCTAAGCGACGACGGGCTGAAAGTGACGGGACCGAAAAAGACCGTCTACGAAGGTTGGCGGTTCCCCAAGGATTGGAAAACCGAAGGCAATGGCGACATGTTCCTCGAAGGCCCGAAACTGCTGCACAAGGACGGTTATTATTATATGGTATCGGCAGAAGGCGGCACCGCCGGACCGGCCACGAGTCACATGGTAGTCGTGGCACGTTCCAAAAGCGTGTTCGGCCCGTGGGAGAACTCCCCCTACAACCCTTTGGTGCATACCTACAATGCAAGCGACCCTTGGTGGTCGAAAGGACACGGTACGCTCATCGACGATGCCGAAGGGAACTGGTGGGTGGTGTACCATGCTTACGCACAAGGTTACCACACGTTGGGTCGCCAGACGCTGATAGACCCGGTGGAATGGACAGCCGACGGATGGGTCAAACTGCGGCATGATGCCCGTCCGCTCCCGGCACAAGACCCTGAAAAACACGGACTGGAACTCTCCGATGACTTCACGGGCAAGCAACTCGGCCTGCAATGGACCTTTTGGAAGGAATACGCCCCCGAAAGCCTCTCATTCGGCAAGGACGGCATGAGCGTCAAAGCCAAAGGCAAGACTCCTACGGATGGACGTTTGCTTTTGACCACAGCCACAGACAAGAACTATGAGCTCACAACGGAAATCACCCTCGGAAAAGGGAACACGGGCGGTTTGCTCCTTTTCTATGACGAGAAGGCATACGCCGGTGTCGCTTCGGACGGAAAGACGCTCACGATATACCGCAACGGGGAAAAAGCCGAAACCATGCCTTCCGATTACCACAAGCATTTCTACCTCCGCCTGCTCAACCGTGCCAACCGCGTGACCCTCTCTGCCAGCAAGGACGGAAAGTCATGGAAGGAACTGGCCACGGATATCGACGTGTCAGGACTTCATCACAACAACTACGGTGGGTTCTATGCCCTCCGTCCTGCACTCCTGTCCGCAGGAAAAGGACGTACGACTTTCCGCAACTTCACCTACCGTGACGCCACACCGCAAGAAAAAGACATGGCGGCCTACCTTATGGTATTTCATCAGGACGAAGACCACTGCCTGCATGCAGCCATCAGCCGCGACGGTTATACGTTTACCGCCCTGAACGATGGCAAGCCCATTATTGCAGGCGATACAATCGCCGACCAGAAAGGTATCCGCGACCCGCATATCTACCGTGGCCCGGACGGCGGCTTCTACTTGGCCATGACCGACTTGCATATTTATGCACAACGCGAGGGTTACCGCGATACGGAATGGGAGCGCGACGGGAAAGCTTATGGTTGGGGAAACAACCGTGGCTTGGTGCTGATGAAATCGTTCGACCTCATCCATTGGACACGCACCAACATACGTTTCGACCAGATGTCCAAGGAATTTGCACAGATAGGTTGTGCTTGGGCACCGGAAACAGTCTATGACCCCGCCACAGGACGGATGATGATTTATTTCACCATGCGGTTCGGCAACGAGCAAAACAGGCTTTATTATGTCTACGTAAACCAAGATTTCAACCGTATCGAGAGTATTCCGCAAATCTTGTTTGAATACCCCTCTGGAGCGTCTGCCATCGACGGCGACATCACCCCGATATGGAACGAGGAGCGGCAAAAAATGGAATATCACCTGTTCTACGTGGCGCATGAATCCGGTTCGGGCATCAAACAGGCGGTTTCCGACCGTATCGACGGAAGCTACCGGCTCGACCCGCGTTGGATAGACTTTGAACCGGTGGCCTGTGAGGCACCTAACGTTTGGAAACGCATCGGTGAAAACAAATGGGTACTCATGTACGACATCTTCGGCATCAACCCGCACAACTTCGGCTTTGTGGAAACCTGTGACTTCGTACACTTCAAGAACTTGGGACGCTTCAACGAAGGCATAATGAAAACCACCAACTTCAGGTCTCCCAAGCACGGTGCAGTCATCCACCTGACAAAGGAAGAGGCTGACCGTCTCGAAGATTACTGGAACAACCAGAAACACTGAAAAAATCCTCCTCCCTGCACAGGCTCTATCTCCATAGGTAAAACCATAACGGAACCGCCTGCGCAACCCAAGCCATGGAATACGGTTTTTCTCATTCGTCCGTATTCGTGGCTTTTTATTGTCTTAACCATCTTTAATATTAAAAAAATAAGTAATTCGCCGTCCTTATTCGTATATACATAAAGAGATTTATTATCATTACTTAATTTACACTTATGAACAATGACATGAAAAGCAAAAGGAAAAAACTCTGCATGCTGTTAGCTTCTTGCTTCGTGGCATATACCGGCACCGGACTTTATGCACAGGAAGACGGGTTACGGCTGCACTTCGACTTCGAACAAGTAAACGGTACTTCCGTCACGGACGCTTCTACGTCCGGCATCATAGCTTCGTTGAAAAACGGTGCCAAGGTGGAAGAAATGGGAAAATACCATGTGCTCAATTTGGGCAACCAGTCTGGTTATCTTGATTTGACCGAAAAAACGGGCGCCCTATTCAAAGAAATGGACTCCTATACAGTCTCCATGTACTACCGGGTAGACGAAAACGCCTCGCTTTCCGGCGCGGGATTCTTCCTTTGGTCCTTCTCCACATCCATGGCTTGCACCGCTTCTGAGGGGAAATATTCGGCCTACCGCTTGAACGCACAACGGTTTGCCAACTCCACAGGTGGTTATCAACACGAAACGGGTATTGAAATCGGAGGAGAATCGGAAAAAGGCCAGTGGATACACGTCCTTTATACACAAAACGGAAAGAACGGCACGCTTTATCTTAACGGTGTACGCAAAGGGTCAAACAGTTCGATGCCTGCCAACTCGGAAAACTTCAATGCCTCCATTCCTTACGTGTGGATTGGACGTGCTCCTTTTTCCGCAGACAATTACTTGAAACAAACCCTCGTGAGCGACATCAGACTTTACGGCAAAGTATTGGGCACGGCGGAAATCAACGCCCTCTCACAAATCACCGAAGATTTGGAGCATGAATTCCGCTATGGTACCCCCGGCGATTTCACAGCCCTGCGAACCGCCATCCGGGAAGCAGAAGATTTCTTGGCCGGACATGCTGCAATTTATCCGGAAGCTGCCGTGGCGATTTACCTGGATGAAATCAACATGGCCAAAACCCTCGCTGAAGAAGGAAAAGTGAACCAAAACGTCATTGACAAACAAATCAAAGCCTTGGCCGCAGCACAGAACACGTTGAAAGCTACTGACGGATTTGAATTCGATGACGAGGATGTCGTGGAAGGCTATGATACGGACAAAGGATTCCGACATCCCGGTGCGCTCCACACCGACGAGGACTTTGAACGCATACGGCAACAGTTGAAGGACGGCAACGCAAAAGTCATAGCCGCATACAATGTACTGAAAAACGCGGCTTATTCACAATCCAATGCCGCCACCTATCCCGTTGAAACCATTGTCCGTGGCGGAGGAGTAGGAGAAAACTATATCAACGCCGCACGCGGTGCCACCATCGCTTACCAGAATGCGCTTCGTTGGAAAATAGACGGGTCGGAAGAACAGGCCCGCCACGCCGTAGACGTCCTTATGGCTTGGGCACGCACGACGAAAGCCATCGGCGGAGACTCCAATTATGCGTTGGCAGCCGGACTATACGGTTATGCTTTTGCCAACGCAGCCGAACTGGTACGCGACTACGAGGGTTGGAATGCAGAAGACTTTGCAGAGTTCAAACGATGGATGCTCAATGTATGGTATCCTTCATGCATCAATTTCATGCGACACAGGAACGGGACATGGGAAAACCCAGGCGGATGGGGACATTGCCCGGGCCACTATTGGTCGAATTGGGGACTGTGCAACGTATTGGCCCTCATGAGCATCGGCATCTTGTGCGATGACGTGTTCGTCTACAACCAAGGGCTTGCTTTCTACAAGTACGACCAAGTGGGTACATTTACCGATCCACGTACAACCAACCCAATCCTGAACGACGGACTAAACGATTTCTTGGGCAATCTGGTTGTCACCACGCAAAAGTCGGAACTGGAAACCGGAGCGTACGGCAAACTGGGACAAATGCAGGAAAGCGGACGCGACATGGGACATGCCGCCATGGCTGCCGGACTGGCCGTGGACGTGGCACACATTGCATGGAATCAGGGCGACGACTTGTTCTCCTATATGGACAACCGATTGGCTGCAGGTATCGAATACATTGCTGCACAGACCCAAAGCATATCCGGATTGCCTTGGACGAACTACCATTATGCCTCCAAAGGCTATGCATGGTGGGACGGACGGTCACAACTGCATACAGGCCCTGCATTAGGCGGACACGTACGCCCGTATTGGGGCACCGTCATCGGGCACTATGAAGGTATCAAAGGCGTGGAAATGCCTTTCTCCAGAATGGCATACAAGGCAATGGGCATTGATGGTGGCGGTTCGGGCAATACTAGCAGCGGATACGACCACATGGGCTATTCCGTGCTGATGAACACCCGAGACTTCGCGCAACCTGACCAAGTGCCCACACCCCTCACCCCTGTCATGGAATATAATGGAACAACAGTACCCCACAACGAACTTGGCGGGCTTACCAACACCTATGCCATAGCACCGACCAACGCCCTCCCGGTTGGCACTATCGTCACGCTGAAGCCCCAACTTCCGGTTGGCACGGCAGACACCGGGAAATGGAAATGGAACAACGGAGAGACATCCAAGGACATTACGATTGTGGCGAACAAGAGCGGTGTATGGCGCGTGACTTACACCAATGAAAAAGGCGTGGAAAGCGAACAGGCGTTCACCATTGCCGTAGCAGGAGATTGCGAAGAAAGCGACATTATACCTTTTATTACTGCCAATGGAAACAAATTGCAAACCCGCACGGTCAACATCCTATACGGCAACCCCGTAACCCTCGAAGTCCAAGCAAAGATGGGTTGGGGATATTACACATGGGAAAACGGAGCCACCGGTCCGTCCATCACTTTGCCGAACGTGACAACTAGCCGGAACGTATCCGTATTATTCATCGGACAAGGTGGACGGAAACAAAAGGTGACATTCCATATCAACGTGCAAATTGCCCGTCCGGACATCACTGTCAACGGAGGACGCTACACGGACTCCTCCATGGCCATAGTGGAACAAGGGGACAACGTGACCCTTTCTGTCACCCCATCCGACTTCATGGTGAACGGAAGTTACCTATGGAACGACGATTCGACAGGAGACGAACTTGTAATCAACGACATACAGACTTCCGGGACGTATAGCCTTTCTTATACGGCAGGAAACCACTCCACCACCCTCAACTATCAAATTTATGTAAAAGACGACAATTACCGAACTATCCCGGTCGGCTATTATTATATCCGACACAGAGGATATGACACTTACCTGACCAACCATGGGAACGGCACGGCCCCATCCTTTGAACCCAAAGAAGGAGAAGAGAACAAAGCCCAGCAATGGTATGTGGACAACAGGCCGCCTTCCACGGCGTGCGGTTTCATGTCTTTACTGGACCAAGCCTATCTGAAAGATGACGGGACATGGAAAACAACATCCACAAGGATGTTCCGCCTCAGCGGAGCCAAAGGCATAACACCTCTGGCCATACAGAAATCCGCACGATCGGGTAAAATATTCTGGAATGTGGACGAAAACGGGAACATAAATTTCGCTGCAACAGAAGAACCTAACGATTATCCTTTTGAATTTATTCCCATAGAAGGCAGCAGCATACCTGAGACCCAAACGGGAAACCATACCGTCATACGTAAACTCTACTATACATTAGACGGCATACGAACTACCAATTTGCAGAAAGGCATTTATATCCGACAGACACTGTTCAACGACGGCACCATGAAACAAGAAAAGATTGTCATTCGTTAGCGTTCCGTCTATCTGACAAGATACCCTCAAAAAGATACTCCTGAATCCATTTCGGTTCAAAAAAAGCCGTTGGTTCCAACGGTAAATGAAATAAAAAAATTATATTTGCATACCGAACGGAATATGAAAAAATGGATTTCTCTTTTTGGGGGTATTTTTGTGACGTTATGGCTCGCAAGCTGTAGCGCGGAAAGCAATGTGAAAAAGGGAGATAAATTCTATGCCATAGGAGAATACTTCGAAGCGGCAGCCGAATACCGTAAAGCCTATATGCGCACCAAACCCAAGGAACGCGCCAAGAGGGGCGAACGGGCCTACAAAGCTGCGGACTGCTACCGGCGCATCAATTATACTTCACGGGCCATCGGATCATACCAAAATGCAGCACGATACAACTACCCGGACAGTATCGTTTATTTTTATTTGGCTGAAATGCAACGCAAAAACGGTGATTATAGAAAGGCGTTGCAGAATTATGAGATTTACCTTCAGTACAAACCAAACGACGTATTGGCACGTCACGGACTACAGGGCTGTACCATGGCACCCATCTGGAAACAGAAACCTACACAGTATTCGATAAGGAAAGAACCGCTACTCAATGCCCGCCGTTCGGACTATTGCCCGATGTTGGCAGGTGATGACATGGACATGCTGTACCTGACTTCCACACGCCCGCAGGCCACAGGCAACGAACTGAGCGGCATTACGGGTATCAAGTCCGGTGATATCTTTATCTCCAGAAAAGACGATAAAGGAAAATGGCAAGCACCGGAACTGGTAGAATCCGAAGTAAACAGCGAGTACGATGAAGGAGCCTGCGCCTTTTCGCCGGATGGCAAAACAATGTATTTCACCCGTTGCACGCATGACCCCGAATATCCACGATATGCACAGATTTATACCTCGGAACGCACGGATGCCAGTTGGAGTGCACCCAAATTATTGGAAATCACCAAAGACACTTTATCTTCCTTTGCCCATCCTACCGTATCACCGGACGGCAGATGGCTGTATTTCGTATCCGACATGCCGGGAGGATTAGGAGGCCTGGACATCTGGCGAATCGAAATAGGAGAACACGGGTTAGGCGGAGTGGATAATCTCGGCGAACCCATCAATACTCCGGGGAATGAAATGTTCCCTTCATTCCGTCCGAACGGAGATTTGTATTTTTCCTCCGACGGACACGTTGGCATGGGCGGATTAGACTTATTCAAGGCCGAACAGGACAGTGCGGGTACATGGACCGTAGAAAACCTGAAATATCCGATGAATTCGCAAGGAGATGATTTTGCCATGACTTTTGACGGACTGCACAACCGGGGATTTTTCAGCACCAACCGGGGAGATGCCCGAGGGTGGGACCACATCATGAGTTTCGAATGCCCGGAAGTATTGCTTACGGTCAAAGGATGGGTCTACGAAAAAGACGGCTATGAACTGCCGGAAGGCCTGGTTTACATGGTGGGCAACGACGGGACAAACTTGAAACTGAGCGTGAAAGGAGACGGTTCTTTTACCCAAGAAATCCAACCCAATGTAGACTATGTATTCTTAGGTACGTGCAAGGGATTCCTGAACCATAAAGAACAACTGCGAGTGGACACTAGCAGCATAAGCAAAGAATACGTACTTCAGTTCGAACTGGCTTCCATCACAGCTCCCGTACTGGTAGACAATGTATTTTACGCCTTCGACAGTGCGGAACTCACGGACTCTTCTACTCTTGCACTGGACTCCCTCGTCACGCTCATGGAAGACAACCCGAACATCACGATTGAACTCAGCTCGCATTGCGACTACCGGGGAAGGGATGAATACAATATCCGCCTCTCCCAACGCCGGGCAGAATCAGTGGTGAAGTACCTGATAGCACACGGCGTCGCTACCGACCGCCTGACTCCCATCGGATATGGTGAGACACGCCCGAAAGTCATCCGCAAACGATTGACGGAACGGTACCCGTTCCTGCATGAGAACGACACATTGACGGAGGCTTTCATCAAAAAACTGCCAGAAGAACAGCAGGAAATCTGCAACGCCCTGAACCGCCGGACGGAATTCCGCGTCCTCCGTACCACTTACGGTTTGTTCGATACTCCGGAAACCCCGAAAAACAACACGGAGGCAAAAGAGCAGTAATCTTTTTCCTCATGCCTATTTCAACCCGAACTTTACCAGTAAAGAAAACAACACCCTGATTTGGCAGATTTCCCCATCTTTTTCCACCACAAATTGCATATATACTCTTCCACTCGCTTCTTCAGATACACAAACTGGCGGATACTTTATATTTTTCGATAAGAAGGCCATACATGCCTTGTTTCCACACCGTCCCGTTGGCATAATACCACACCTTTTTTCGCTTTCCCCAAAACGCCTCCAACCCCCAAACTTTCAGAATCCACTCCTACAGACCGTTCTTTCACAATAACCCAATTTTGCGATTGCACACTTTGCAACCCCGCCATAAGCATCACAAGGAGACTCACAATAGTTTTCACCAAACACATATTCCTTCATTTCCAATCATAAAGCATACCCGACATGTAATGTCCCTGCCCGATATGCTTTATCGTTTAAGCCGGCATCAATGTGGAGATTTCCGTTTTCTCGCTTAAATGCTCCTTCAAAAAAGCCTTTATGCGAGCTATCAGATTCATACAACCATTACTCATCTCTTCATCCTGCGTCTGATAATCGAGATCGCCACACACGGAACCTACCAGATGTTCCTTCTCAGATGTACAATAATCCAAGAATAAGTGAATTTTATTCCAACTACTGTAATCCATAAAACGTGTCAGAAAGTTGCGCTGCCGTCCTTCCATAACCACGATAAAATCGGCCTGATTCAGTAAGTTGCCTACTTTATCAGGACCACTGCTTTCCGGAACCACACTTTCATGAGAAGTGACTCCCCACATGGCCATATCGGCGGACTCTACTTCTATATCCGGCACCTCTGCCTCTTGTATTTTCTTCTTAAAAAGATATTCTACAAAAGGTAACCTACAGGCGCACCCTGAGCCGATAAATAAAATTTTCATAGCGCTGTATAGATTAAGTTAGACAATTAGACATCTACGGTGTGAGTAGAACTCTCATCGCTTCAATCCATTCACACTCTCAGGCTTTAAATATAGCATTTACAGAATAAAAAAGCAAGTAATAAGAGAGAAATATATTATTTTTTTAGTATTTTTCACTTTACTCTATTGATTTACGCCGTAAATCTCCTTTTAAACTATAAGTCGAAAGATAGCTTGTCCGTATTTTCCACTCCTGTGGATAAAGGTTATTGGCCCGTCCGCCTATATTTTTCACGAAACCGATCGGAGTGTCCTGAAACGTCAGCAACACGTAACCTTTAGGAGTGTCGGGAGGCAAGACAAGCACTTCTTTACGTAAATAGGGCACCGCCATGTCGTAGGAAACGGGGACAACCGGGAAAGCCGCACGATTCAAGTCGACGGACATCGCTAAAGCGTGAAGCGGAATATAGTCCTTCCCCTTTACCGTAGCCAACGGAACACCAACCTGCCATACTTTAACCGATTCTCTCAACAAGCCTATCTGACGGGAGAATGAAGCACGTATAGCCGTCCACACCGGTCCGTCGGAAACGAAATCAAAGGTATCGGCATGAAGCAACCATGACCGGCAGGAAGCAGGCAAAGCCGGAACGGAAGCTTGTACAGTACGTTTCTTTTTAGACTTCACACGCTCACTTTTATACCTGTCAGAGGACATCCCCCAATCCGAAACCCCTTCCTCACCATTTTTTCGTAAAACGGCCAAAAAGAAGCCTTCTCCACGAGTAAAACCGGGAATGAAATGGGCGACGGGAAAAAGCCTTTCCGCCTTCACCGTATCTTTTACAGAGGAGAGCGGAAGCAGGTTCCCCACGACTCCCCAACCCGGTTCCACATCAAGAGGAAGTATTTCCGCACCGAGTTCTTCGGCTATCCAAGCCACATTTTCCTCATCCTCTAAAGTATTCAGCGTACAAGTACTGTACACCAACAACCCACCAGGCTTCAACGAAGGCCATACGTCACGCAAAATCTCACGCTGACGGTCACGGCACATCCGGACAGCCTCCATACTCCAACCTGTCACGGCATCTTCTTCTTTTCGGAACATCCCCTCGCCGGAGCACGGCACATCGGTCACCAACAAGTCGAAAAAGGCTGGCAAACGGGCAAAATCCCTTGGATAACTGTTGGTCACTACCACGTCAGGATGTCCCCACTTCGTCAGATTCTCCAGTAAAACCTGAGCACGTGCCTTTACGGGTTCGTTGGCCACCAACAGACTACCCTCCGGCAGACACGAACGAATATGGGTAGACTTGCCGCCGGGTGCAGCACAAAGGTCGAGCGCTATCACCGGACGGGTTACATAACGGCATAAGACCTGCCCGAGAAACATGGAAGCAGCCTCTTGTACATAATAGGCACCGGCATGGAATAATGGGTCGAATGTGAACGGAGGACGTTCGCTTAGGTAACCTCCTTCACCGGAAGCCCAAGGCACCGGGCCATCTCCCCCATTCAAATATTCCGTCGAAAGACCGGCCCATAAGGACTTGAACGGATTCAGCCTCACACTCACGGAAGGTTCTTCATCCAAAGCTTGGGCAAAACGTGCATAACGCTCCGTACCAAGCAAACGTAGGGCGTAGTCTTTAAACTCCTGAGATATATCCGGTCGTGTCATGTCGTATCATTTTATGAGGATAAAAGTACGCAAAAAAAACGTGGCGAACAACAAAATCGGACGGATTTTAATTTGCTTCTGCGCTCGCCTTTCGCTATCTTTGTTCCCACGAAGATAGGATGCGGCTCGGCATAGCCAAACCAGAAAACTTTGTTTTCATTTGTCTCTGCACTCGCCTTTCGCTATCTTTGTACATTAAATCAAACCGCTTACCACATGAAACGCCCTATATTTCCCGTCATATGGCTTTGCCTTTTATGGGCTTGTCTCGCACAAAATATTGTCTTGGCACAAAATGGCATCACTGTCTACTCCGATACGGTGTCGGCTTTGGAAGACGTGGCCGACGATAGCACGTGGAGTTCTCCCCCATCGGTTTACTCCCACACATTTTCTCTCATGGACGATTTGGGAAACGAAGGAGTTTTGGACTTTTTATCCGGACTTCTCGGAATTGGCGGTGTGCTCTTTACAATACTTACCGTAATCCTGTTCCTCATTCCTGCCCTCCTCGTGCTTTTGGCCGTCTACCTGATATACCGTTCCCACCGCGAGAAGAACAGGAGGATAGAAAGAGCCGCGTATGACCCTGAAAGACGGACGATAGACGAAGATACGAGAAACCAAATGCTCAAACAATCTGCCATAAAGAACGCCTGTTGGGGGGTAGGGCTTATCGTCGTTGAATGGATCATCGACTTCACAGACTTGTTGTTCGTCGTGGGCGTAGTCATGCTCTGCATAGCCGCCAACGATTGGCTGACCACCCTTATCAATAAGAAAAAAAAATAAAACAATATTAAGAATGAAACAATATCTCGACCTGTTACATAGGATAATGGAAGAAGGCGTGGAGAAGAGCGACCGTACAGGTACGGGCACCCTCAGCGTATTCGGCCATCAGATGCGGTTCAACCTCGAAGAAGGATTTCCGCTGCTTACCACAAAGAAGTTACACCTGAAGTCCATCATCCATGAACTGCTCTGGTTCCTGCAAGGCGATACCAACGTGAAATATTTGCAGGAACACGGCGTAAGGATATGGAATGAATGGGCAGATGAAAACGGCGACCTGGGACATATTTACGGGTATCAGTGGCGTTCGTGGCCGGACTATAAAGGTGGATTCATAGACCAGATACAAGAGGCTGTGGATACCATCAGACACAATCCTGATTCACGCCGTATCATCGTCAGTGCATGGAACGTCGGCGACCTCGGGAACATGAACCTGCCTCCCTGCCATGCTTTTTTTCAGTTTTACGTAGCTAAAGGGAAATTGAGCCTTCAGCTTTACCAACGTAGTGCGGATACGTTTCTCGGTGTTCCCTTCAATATCGCATCATACGCCCTGTTGTTGATGATGATGGCACAGGTGACGGGACTGAAAGCAGGCGACTTCGTACACACGTTAGGAGACACACATATCTATAAGAACCATCTGGAACAAGTGAAACTGCAACTCACCCGGGAACCTCGTCCCCTGCCTCGCATGAGACTCAATCCGGACGTGAAAAGCATCTTCGACTTCAAGTTTGAAGACTTCACATTGGAAAACTATAACCCTTGGCCGCACATTGCCGGTGCGGTTTCCGTATAACCCTCTAACCATCCCGACATGATATCCATTATCGTAGCTATTGCACGCAACCGTGCCATCGGTTTTGAAAACCACTTGCTGTACCGGCTTCCCGACGACCTGAAGCGATTCAAGGCACTCACCACCGGACATACCATCATCATGGGGCGCAAGACGTTTGAATCCTTTCCCAAAGGAGCGTTGCCCAACCGGCGTAATATCGTGCTGAGCAGAAACAAAGCTGCCGTCTTCCCCGGTGCGGAAACATTCAGTAGCTTACAAGAGGCCCTGTCACATTGTAAGGAAGAAGAAGAGATATTCATCATCGGCGGTGAAAGCGTGTATCAAGAGGCCCTGCCACTCGCCCAGAAAATATATCTCACGGAAATAGAAGACACGCCCCAAGAAGCGGATGCTTTCTTCCCCCCTTTCGACATCCGGCTATGGGAACTCATACAAAGTTCTCGACATAATAGGGACGAGAAACATCTATATCCTTTCTCCTTCAAAGATTATCAGAGAAAGAGCCGCCATTGATACCCAGAAGAAATTCCGTCTCAAACGAAGAACCGTATAGAATACAAGACTTAAAAAGAAAAAAAGAGGTTGTCCGCCTTCCTGACGAGACCACCTCTTTTTCTTTTCTCCCAATTATTCTTCTTCCTCTACTTCCACATCCATATTCTCCGTGCCGCCCTTCTTGTGCTTTATTTCAGGAATCGGCATCTGCCGGTTAATTGCCTCATGAAAAGAAATAATGGTTTCAGAACGTTGCAAGCCTAAAGGCTGTAACTTATCATGGATGATACTCAACATGTGATGGTTGTTCCGGGCATAGATTTTGATAAACATGTCATAATCGCCTGTCGTATAATGGCATTCAACCACTTCCGGAATATTCCACAATTCCGCAACCACCCGGTCGAAATCCGAAGGATCTTTCAGAAAAAGCCCCACATAGGCACAAGTCTCGTAACCGATTCTTTCCGGATCCAACACGTATTGTGAACCTTTCAAGACTCCTAAGCGAGTCAACTTCTGTATGCGCTGATGAATCGCTGCACCAGACACGTGACAAGCACGGGCCACTTCCAAAAAAGGAATACGTGCGTTGTCAGCAATTAACTTTAGAATCTGCTCGTCAAGAGCATCCAAATTAGCAATCCCCATAATCTATTCGTTTATTTATTGCAAAAATAAAGAAAAAACAAAGACCTTGGTATAAATCCATAAAAAAAACGGTATTTTCATTATGAAAATACCGTTTTTTAATAATATCCTTCTATCAATTTCGCTTTGCTGCAGAATAATTGATTTTTAAGGCCCACGATTTTCTCAGCACCTGCTTGATGTCTGTTATAATACCCATCTGTGTACGCTGATCCACTTTCATGGAGACCACTTGGGCTGCTTGGTCTGTCATTCTTGTACGTTCCTCCGCAATAAAATCCATGACTTCTGCAGGTTCTGCAAAACGATCATTCAATTGGATACGCGTACCTGAACCCATAGCTGCGCGCAACTGGTCGGTTGGTGGTCCTACATAAATGAAGGACACAGCAGACTTCTTTTCCAATTTCTCCAGTTCCGTACCAGTAGGCACCGTAAACTTCACTTTCAAAGTCACTTCGCGCATGGTGGTAACAATCATGAAGAAGAACAAGATTGTAAAAATCAAGTCTGGAAGCGATGAAGTATTCAATTCTGGCATCTCACGGCTTCCACCTCTGCTAAATCTTCCCATCAGTCATTTCCTCCATAATTTTTAGGTTCTGCCTCAGAAATCTTCTGCGGATAATACTCACGAATTGCAGCTTGATGCTCATCATCCAAAGCACTGTAAACTCTTCCGAACTTAGCTTTGCTCAACTCATCACGCAACTCATTATAAGCTCGTACCAATTCATTCTGCACTTGGAAATACACATTATAGCTCGTACCACGGTCTGTCTGCACTGAAATCACATGCTTGTCTGTCACAGCGCATACCCCCAACAAAGGAATATTCTTGGCGTGCTTCTCTGGCATCGTCGCACTGTTGTTTTCATTCTTGACGAATTCTTTCACTTTATCACACAGCTGTGTAATCTCAATGAAATCACCCCCGCACATTAACTGCCCGGCAGCATTGACCTTGACCATCAACACATTTCTCTCTTTCACGTCTATCTGCGCCTCGTCTTGTTCATCTTCAGGAGGGGGCGGCAAACGTCTTGCCAATCCCGAATCCGTATCCATTGAAGTCGTTACGAGGAAGAAGATCAGCAATATGAAAGAAATATCCGCTGTTGAACTGGCGTTCAGTCCGGGTACTTTTCTTTTTTTTCTTGCCATTCCTTATCGTTTTAGACGTTTTTCTTATTTCTTTCTCTTCATTATACCGGACATGTTGAAAACCACAGCTACGGTAGTCAATAACAACATGATATAAATGGAAACCATAAACATATCGGTTACTGTCACCATTGTCGCTGAAGTCACGGTTCCATCAGCCGCTGTAAATTCAGTTTCGCCCATTCCGAGCACCCAACCGATAACCAAAGAAAGTACCAAAATCGCAAAAGACACAGCACTGATTTTAGCACCCGGCACACCGCTAATATCTCCACCCTTAGAGCCCATGGAAATTTTAACACTGCGGATGACACTCCAAAGAGCTAACAAACACGTCACAGCGAACATGCCGTACATCAACCACATCAATCCTTCCGTACAAACAGGAGCGTTATAATCTCCTACGGGATTATCATATCCATATCCGAAGAATGCCGCAAAAAACAATACGATGATTGCAAAGCAAGCATACAGGACATAATATGACATCATATATTTCTTTGCTGCCATATTGCTAATTATTTTTTCAAGTTATACTTCATGCACATGTCAAGCAAAGAAATAGTAGCTTCTTCCATGTTAGAAGTGATTTCCTCAATTTTGGAAAGGATATAGTTATAGAATACCTGCAATACCAATGCAACAATAATACCGAAGATAGTTGTGATCAAGGCCACTTTCATACCACCTGCAACGACTGTCGGGGAGATATCACCTGCAGCCTGAATCTGGTCGAAGGCCATCACCATACCAATCACAGTACCCAAGAACCCGAGTGACGGTGCCATTGCAATAAACAAGGTAATCCAAGAACATCCTTTTTCCAAATAACCGGCCTGCACGGCACCGTATGCCGTAATAGAACGCTCTACATCCTCCACACCGTCATCGAAACGCATTAAGCCCTGATAGCAGATAGAAGCAATAGGACCGCGAGTGTTACGGCAAATCGTCTTTGCACCTTCAACATCACCTGCATTCAGTCTTTCCTCAATCTGAGCCATCAATTTCTTAGAATCGATTTCAGCCAAGCTCAAGTAAATGATACGTTCGATGCAGAAAGCCAAACCGAACACCAAGGCTATAGCAACCAATGACATGAAGCCAGCATCACCTTCGATAAACTTCGTCTTCAATTCCTTGTGGAAGCTTTCTTCTTCTACCGGTGCAACGGTTTCTTCCGTAGCATCCATTGCCTCAACAGCC
>ULRE01031264.1_pt1 | contig 16370 bp, 9 predicted proteins | sample 1955141 | NCBI WGS metagenome assembly ULRE01 (sample SAMEA4835674, study PRJEB28245) | human gut metagenome | biome: gut microbiome; material: fecal sample | place: Denmark | collected 2008
GCAAGGTACTACCTACTACTATCAGGTCTGTGCCGTCAATGCCGTGGGCGAGGTCGTCAGCGAGACTGTCGGCACGGATATTGTAAAATATGTCAGGTTAGGCAGCACCATCATCGCATCCGACAACACACTGACGGTTGACTACGGGCGCAACGTGCGCGGACGTGCGCATTTCGTCGAGGTGAAGGTTTCCAATGGCATGTCCTACCAACTGAAGGATGCCATCCTGCAAGTAGCATCGAGGGCGGACTTCAGCGACACCCATACCGTCGGCACCATTGACCAACTTCTGAGGAACGCGACTAATACAGGCATTCCCGTGAAGGTCGGTGAGGACAACTGCCGTTATTTTCGCATTGTGACTAGCGAGAGGAGTCTCGACAAGGCCAATTTCACCATAGCAGTCTATGGCGACAGCATCAAACTACAGGCACAGACCATCATGCTCCCGACCAGAACGTTCAGCATGGCGTTAGGAGGTGAAGACCTGGACTTGGGCGCAACGGCCACATCAGGGCTGCCTTGTGCCTACGCGTCACAAGATGAGAGCATCGCCACCGTCATCGATGGTCGCATCCATGCCGTGGGTCTTGGCCGAGTGCGCATCACTGTCAGTCAGGCGGGCGATGACATTCTATGGGGCGAGGCCATCAGCAAGACAGTGACGGTGAACGTGAAGGAACCTACAGGCATCAGCACCGTCAACACGGATAAAGTTCCTTCTGTACAAGAAATCTACACGTTGGATGGACGTAAAGTCAATGCTACGCACGCATCAGGCATTTACATCCTACGATTGACTGACGGCACAACAAGAAAAATCAAAAAGTAAGCAAACCATCATGAATGGGATGAGCATGACAGGCAGACCGAGGCTTCAGACTCTAAGACAGAATCGCTATCCACCTGCAACGACGTGCCGCAAGATTGGACACAGTGCAACTTCTCCATCGCCCGCGCCCGTTAAATCCTGCTGCCCTTCGTCAAACTGGCCAAGCAGCTGTGTCCCGACCTGCGGATGTGAGCCTCACCGTGGACACTGCCCTGCTGGATGAAACTTTCCGAGGACTACAGCAAGAAGAGCTACGGTTCAACGGCACCAATTAGGCCCACAACCTACGTTCGTATGCCATCTATCAGTCCAAATAATTGCAGGAGTATGAGCGGGAGGGTATACATATCGACATCCTGATGCTGCATACCATAATATAACGTGAGTTCGATATAAGATTATAGACATGTAACTTGCCCGTCATTGATAAATATTGCATCAATGGCGGGTTTCTTTTCAAAGAAACAGTATGCTGTAATAGCCGACAAAGAGTTGGCTATAAAGTTACTGAATGAACGATGTCTGGAGTGTTTTATCTGTGCAATGTTCTTCAGCTCGTCATTGGGAGTTTCAATCAAAGCTCTTTTTCTGAGCAGGATCTTGTCGGCAATACTCATCAGTGAGTTCTTCATATATCATCCGCCATACAATAAATCTCCGTAACTTTAGCCTCTGAGAACATAGTGGTAATCGCTTAAATGTTATACTTGGACAATATAAATTTAATGCTTTTATCACTATGTTCCTAATATTCAAAGAAATAATTTTAGACCTTATATCGAACTCACGTTAAATAGTTCGTCCCGATTCTGCTTGTGCGGCTTTGTAAAAGAAACCCACCATTCCGGAATGTGCCGGGAATGATGGGTTTTGCTTGTGTGAAAAGTATCTGTTTTTAGAAACTTGTTTTTTGGACTTTCAGTGTGTTCTTTCCGCTTGAAAGGATGTAAATGCCTTGGTTCAGGTCGTCGATACTGACGGAAGTCGCATGGTTCGCTTGTTTCAACATGCGGCCTTGCAGGTCGTAGATGGTGATGTCGTTTGGTTCTGCGAAGTAGAACGTATTGCCTACACGTTGGGCAGACAAAGTCTTCACACCGTTGATACCGTCGCCTCCGCTAACAGTGTATGCGGCAAGGGTTGTGGAGAAGTCTGTGATGTTGGCAGAGAGAAGGGCCTTGGTTGTGCCGTTCGTGGCGGCCCCGGTTACCAACAGGGGGACATCATTGTTTGTGGCCGTACCGTTTGAGCAGGTATAAGCCAATGATTGGGTAATGGTTTTCTCGCTGTTTTGGTCTTGAATGACATAACCATATAAAGAAACCTCCCCGTTGTTTACTGCCATGCTTGTGAAGTTCTCGTTGAAGTGTTGGGTGTCGCCATTGCCTTCATCAAGGCTACTTTGAGCAGTCCATTGTACTTCTAATGAGTTCTTGTCCAATGCCGTGGCAAACAAGTCGCATCCTCCTACATGGGTGAGCTTGTTGTCGAAAGGCATCATTTGATGGAACGTTCCGCCAATGTAGAGGGTATTGTCTGCTATTTGCATTTTACCGATGTTGTTATAAGACGCTCCATTACTATGGGAGTCTGCATGGAATATTTTTGTTGTGGCCTTGCCATCTTGGATGGCAGCCGTGATGAAAGCATGTTCCACCATTCCATTCGTGTTATCGAACGCCAAAGTAATGTCTTCGCTTCCATTCGGATAAGTGAATGTCAGTGTGCCTTGGGCCGCAAAACACAAATATACGGAATTGCTTTCTGTCGTGAAGTTGATACTTTCTACTCCCATTTGATCACCTCCCAATTGGGTTTTAACACCGACTTGCGCTACGGATTCTGCATTGTCTAGTGCAGATGCATCCAATGAGAAAATACCGGCACTGATGAGGTCATCATACATGAAATCAAATATATTCATGTATATGCCTTTCCATTGTACATTGTCTATAGTTACGTCGCCAGTATACATGGCTGAAGCGTACAACTTTCCGTTGTTTGCTTCTATGTGGTTGATTTTTATATATGGAAATCCTTCTTGGGGAAAGTAAAGCCCACTGGAAGCTATTTCTGCATTGGCTTCCGGCCAAATGACTTTTGTAGCTTTCAACGCACCTTCGGCACTGTATGCCGCAATGAAACTGGACACTTGGTTTTCCACTTCTCCGGCCTTGCCGTTGACGGTTTGCGCTTTGCCATCCGTGCTTCCCACTTCCACGGCATCGGCCAAAGTCCCGGCCACGTAGACGTTGTTCTGCTCATCGGTGGTGATGGCCGTAATGGTGGCTGCACCGCGCAGACCGACAGCCCAAAGAGCGTTGCCGTTGGCATCGTATTTGGCCAGATAGGCACTGTTGGCAATCGGGTCAAGAACGGTGCTTCCGATGACAATCGGTTGCGTGAATGCTCCCGTGGCGTAGGTATTGCCTGCATTGTCCACAGCCGTGGGGGCTTGGAGGTTGAGTTCTTCCCATTTCGACACGGTATTTTCTACCGACTTGGACCACTTCTGTTGGTCGGCTGCAAATGCTTGCGTGCCCGTCAAGAACAGGCTACAAGCTGCGATAAGTAATGTTCTTTTCATAATGGATAATTTAAAAAAATGAATATTAAGTATTGTCATATTGGGTCCGGGAGGAGGTTACTCTTCCTCCAGTCCCGGATTGGCTGCAATGGCTTCGGAGGGGACACGTAACGTATAGCGTGAGTCATCCTTTTGCAATACGTAAGTTTCTCCCTTATAGGTCTTGGTCAGTTCCTGGCGAGTGGTACGACGCAGGTCAAACCAACGATGGCCTTCGAAAGCCAGTTCGCGGAAACGTTCGTTGTAGATTTCTTCCCGCAACTCATCTTGTGTCATGGCCAGGACTTCCGCCTCGTATGTGGGGTAGATGGCTGCAAGGTAACGTTTCTTCATCAGTTCCGTCAGGTAATGGCGGGCATTGTCCATGTCGTTCAGTTCCAAGGCGGCTTCTGCGGCGGTCAGGTAGAACTCGGCAGAGCGGAATGTGCAGCGGAACTCATTGGTTCCGGTCTTGAGGGCTTCTGTCGCACTGGATGAAATCTGTCGATAGAATTTGCTTCGGCGCATGTCGCCGCTACGGTAAAGAGACATCAATTCCGGATTCACGTATCCCACTCCAAGGGACGAGGCAATGAAAAGGCGTTCCATGGAAAGGATGGCTTCCACAGACTGGTAGTGGTTGGGCAATGTGGAGGATGTGGTGAGGTCTTCCAATTCACCATGCCTGTTCACGACATCTGTCGCATAGTCATAGGCGTTAGCCCAGTCTCCCATGTACAAATACACTCGGGCGCGGAAAGCGTTGGCCGAAAGCGTGTTGAACCGGTAGGTCTCGCCTTCCGGCCAATTCTCTACGTTGAGCAGTTTTTCGGCCTCGTTTATGTCAGACAAGATGGAGGCATAGACCTCTGCCACGGTATTGCGCGACAGCACTTCGCGGACATCGCTGTTCAGTTTCAACGGGATGCCTTTGGTGGCTGCCGGATTACAATGTGTGTAAGGGGCTGCGTAGAGGTTCACCAAAATGAAGTGCATGTAAGCGCGTAACATATAGGCTTCTCCGGCCAGTTGGTTGCGTTCGGCTTGTGTAGCTTCAGTGATATTGTCTTTGTTTTCTATGACGGAATTGGCAATATAGTTTACGTAATAGTATCTTTGCCAACCGAACGAAAGTGTGGTTTGGTCGGGGGCGACATCATTCCAACACCAAATATCCAGATAGGAGTTTAGTGATTCTTGGTTTTGTTCGCCTTCCAAGGTTAACTCATCGCTTCGGAATGTGGCCATACCGCGGTCTGAGGGGATGGCTGAATAGGCTTCGGTGAGCAAGTCGCGAAACTCTTGCCCGGTTTTGGGCATGACCTTGCCGACGGGTTGGATGTCAAGGAAGTCGTTACAAGCTGTGAATGAAAGTAAGATGGCTATGAGCCACACTATGTTAAAACATTTATTCTTCATTGTTCATTCTCCTAATTAAAAATTCACGTTAAGTCCGAAGATGAAACTTTTAGGGATGGGGGAGGCGTACGGATTCCCCATCGTTTCCGGGTCAAGATAATTATGATAGTTGCTGGCGATGACCCAAAGGTCACGTCCTTCCAACGATACAGACGCACTTTTCACTCCGATAGGCTTCAACCAACGTGTAGGCAGGTCGTAAGCAAGGCGGATGCTTTGGAAACGGAAGTAGTTCTGTTTCTTGACGTAAATATCCAAATTGTTCAGGATGGGATAGTTGTCATAAAAAGAATATTCCTCCGGCCTGTCGCTGCTGTTGATGAGCCTCGGGAACTTCCCGTCAGGGTTATCCGGTGTCCAACGGTCCAAGATGTCGCGGTTTGTGTTCAGACCGCGGTCATAAGTGGTCAGGCTGTAGCTTGGCGTGGTCTGCACGTGCATCCCGAAGTTGAAGATACAGTTGACGCTCAATGTCACGCGTTGGTATTTGAATGTATTCGTGAATCCGCCAGAAACTTTCGGGTCAGTGCTGCCCATGTAGGTCAACAGGTTACGTTGTTCTTCTGCGCTCAGAGAACTGGCACCGGCGTTATTAAGTTGGAAAAAGTCTTTAGCAGAAAGCTTTTGCCCGTCTTTTGTAAGGTATAAGGGGTAGCCTTCATCGTCCAGTCCGGCGGTCTTGTAAGCGAAGATGGCTCCCACCGGGTAACCTTCGCGGCTCGGCGTGGTGGAGTTTTCGGCTACGGTTTCCTGTAAGACAGTATTGTCGTTGAAACCGAAATTCAGGTTGGTGAACCATGTGAAATCTTTGGTGTGGATGTTCCGTGTGGTCAAAGCCACTTCCACGCCTTGGTTCTCCATGCTGGCCCAGTTGACCGTGGTAGAAGAATAACCGGTTTCCAAGGGCAACATACGCATGCCGATAAGGTCTGTCCCTTTACGATAATAGTAGTCCACGCTCAATGAGATGGCATTGTCCCAAAGTGACAAGTCCAAGCCTGCATTCACGTTTTGTGTCTTTTCCCAACGCAAGTCAGGGTTAGGAGCATTCTGCGGACGCAATGCATCTTCAGGGTTGTTCGGCAGAATAGTGGCTTGCACATATTTTCCGATAAGATAAGGGGAAGTGTTCTTGTCAATGTTACCCTGCAGACCGTATGATGCACGGAGTCCCAAATTGTCTATGGCCGTGACATTCTTCATGAACGGTTCGTCGCTGATACGCCATAATCCGCTGACGGAATAGAGCGGAAGGTAACGGTACTTCTTTGCTACACCGAAAATATCCGATCCGTCAAAGCGGATGCTTCCTCCGAGTGTGTAGCGGTGGAGTAGCGTATAGGAACCGGTGGCAAACCATGAGACGAATGCATTTTCTGTGAATGTTTCGGTATGAAGAGGCAGGGCTTCTGCCGAGTTTTCCGTGGGGAATATGACTGGTACGGAAGTCAGTGTCCGGTTATCATATCCGTATGCGGCAGAAAACAAGGATTTGTATTCATTATGACGGATTTCCGTACCCAACATCACTTCCAATTCATGGATATCCTTGAAACGGTTGTCATATTCGGCCATGGCTTTCCATGTCCATTGGGTTTGGTGGCTGTCCGTAATTTTGTTGCTTCCTCCATCGGGAAGGAAGGTACGTTTGCCATCGCTGTAAGAATATGTGTTTTGTTCTTTCTCCCGTCGCATGGCGTAGCTGTTTTCCCCGGCATATTTTTCGATAGTGCCTTCGTCCCATTGCAAACCGAATTGGGACGTAATTTTAAAATGTTCGTCCAGTTTGAGTTCTGCGTCGAAGATGGACATTAAAGATGTCGTTGTGTTGATGTTGGATGTATTGGCGCGTTCCTCGAAAATGTTGAAGTCTGATACGATGTCGCCTTTGCTATGTTGTACGTTGACATCATAGATATAATCCCCTTCATCATCGAACGGGCGCAGGTAGGGGTTGGCGATGCGTGAATAATAAACAGGATTAGTGAACCCATCACCGTAGGTCAGGTACGACCTTTGTTTGCGGCGGTTGGCAAATACGGAGGCACCCACTTTCAGTTTGCTGTTGATGCGGTAGTCGGTTTTCAGCGTCAGGTTGAAGCGGTCGTTCTTTACGCTTTCCACATTGCCTTGTTCCACATAGTAGCCTAAGGCGGAGTAGTAGGTGGCCTTTTCCGAACCGCCGGACAGGCTTACGTTGTATTCTTGGTTGAACACGTCCCGGAAGAGGATGTCGTTCCAATCCGTATTGACAGCCCGCAGGGCATTGATGTCGGCCTGTGCCTCGGGCGAGAGGGCGTTCCAGCCTCCGGCCTTGTAGGCATCGGTCAGCCCGTAGCCTGCAATGATGCGGGCTACGTCGCCTTTGTTTTCGCGGTAGGTATAATCGGACTGCAACAGGCCTAATTCAAGGTCAACCTTTTCATCTGAGTTCAAAAGGTTGAGGCGGTCGATGTCTGTCTTGGGGTTGTACGTTAACTTCATGGAGAAGTTGATTTGTGGCTTGCCTGCTTTCCCTTTTTTGGTGGTGATAACTATCACGCCGTTTGCGGCCCGGGCACCATAAATGGCCGTGGCTGCTGCATCCTTCAGTACCGTGATGCTTTCAATGTCCTGTGGGTTAATACCTGCGATGGAAGTCTGATAGATGTTGTCTATGTCTTGTAAATCTTCCATGGACGGGATGTCTGTGCCCTCCAATGGAATGCCGTCGAGCACCCAGAGCGGGTCTTGCGTCCCGTTGATGGAGGACGTACCGCGGATACGTAACTTGACCGGTGCGCCGGGTGAGCCGGAAGAGGTCACGCTGGACAGTCCGGCAATCTGTCCGGCCAAAGCCTGGTCTATGTTGTTGACTCCACCGATAATCTCATCGGACATCTTTATCGTTGTGACGGCCGAGGTCAGCTTGCGGCGGTCAATGGCCTGATAACCCGTGACGACCAGTTCATTCAGCTGTTTGGAGTCGTTCTCCATGTAGACTGTATAGTTGTCTTTTCCGGCCTGAAGATGAATCGTGGCCGTTGTATAACCCATGAAACGGCAAGTCAGGTTTTGGGTTCCTGAGGGAATTTCCAGTTTGAACTTACCGTCCAAGTCGGTTGTCGTGCCATGCGCCACGGTACCTTGTGCGCTCATGACCGCTATGGTGGCACCGATAACCGGTTGGTTGTCTGCCTTGTCGAAGACAGAGCCGGTGACGGTGCGGGTCTGTGCCGCCATGGACAGAATCCCGATGAACAGACACAAGAGGATACATTCAATTCTTCTCATATTCATTCCTTTCGTTGTTTTTATTTAGTCAACCCAAGTGCCGTTTGGATACGCAGAATCATGTCCTCGTAATGGAAACGGGTGGCGGGGTCGGAAATGTTTCGTTTGTTTTTCAGCAATTGCAGGATGCTCATCAATTCTCCGCGTTTGACACTGATAGCGTCGCTAACACGGTTGATTTGCGTACTATACATGTCGATGAGGCGGGCATTGCGATTATCGCCGTTCATGGCAGAAGAGCATCCGTGGGCACAGGGTAAGGCCGTGGTATTCAAAGCCGGCAGGGGGGCGTGGAGGCGTTTGTTGATTTTCACACCTTCCTCTTCGGCGGCAGCCGTGATGAGTGCATCGACGAACGACTTTTGCAGATTTCGGGTCATTACGTCGAGTTTTTGTCCGGCTATGGTGGGCTTGAAGATGTGTTTGTGCAACATGCCAACCATTTCCACGGGGGTAAAGGCTTTCTCGCCGTTCTGGAATTCATTTTCAAACATGCGAACCATACGCTTGTTGTCCAACAAGTCCCATAGCAAGTAGTTCAGCGTGTTCTTGTACATGGCGTTAGGGCTTTGTTCCAATGTGCCGAGCGGAGTCTCTTTTAATATATAGGTATAGTCCGAGATAGAGGTGTCGAACAACCAAGCCGGATAGGTGATATACTGATCGATTAGGAATTGTACGGCTTCTTTCTGTTTCTCCTTTTCCACGAAAGTATAAGTCTTTTGGCCGTCGCCGACTTCCGTATTTTCCAAATAGATTCCACCTACATTGGCCATGACATGATAAGGATATAGACCCCATTGGAAGACGGCTCCGGCGTAAAGCTTGGCCGCGTCTTTATAGGTCTGCCCTTCTTCTCCGGTGGTGGTCCATTTGACGATATCCGGAACGATACGTTTCAGGTTCTCTATACCGTAGCCTGCCGATTTCATGGCGTCGTCGCCCAAATCTTCGCTGAGGGAACGGGGATCCACCGCTTCGCGTGCCGATTGTTCCTCTCCATATTTGTATATTTTCTCCGTATGGCTGTCCAACAGTGCACGGAGCTGTCTTTTTTCCGTTTCCTCGTCCGGATACCAACGGTATCCCCATTCGATGGCAAAGCGGTCGTAGGGACCGATGTGTGGGGAGACGTAAGGTACGTGGTCTTCCGGTTGGGCCACATAGTTGAAGCGGGCATAGTCCATGATGGAAGATGCCGTGCCTCCGACCCGTGACATGAATCCGGGGGAACGCAAGGAGTCGGTCGGGTAGGCCCAGGATGCAATCATGTTATGCTTGAGACCCAAAGAATGTCCAACTTCATGGCAAGCCACGAAACGGGCTGCATCTCCCATCAGGCTGTCGGGCAGTTCCGGGTTCCGTACGGCCGGATTGACAGCACCGGTCTGTATGACAATCCATTCGCGCAATAAAGATACGACGTTGTGCCACCAGATGATGTCGGCTTCGATGATTTCGCCTGTACGTGGGTCGATGACCGACGGCCCCATGGCATTGGATTTTTCCGAGGCAGCGTAGGTGAACAAGGAATATTTCAAATCGTCTCCTTCTGCTGCCATACTGTCGGTATATTCCTCCACCCGTATGGCATCTTTGAAACCGGCTTGTTCAAAAGCCGTGTTCCAATCCAAAATACCCTTACGGATATAGGGACGCAGTTGCTTCGGCGTAGCCGGGTCGATATAGAATGTAATCGGTTTCTTCGGGGAGGTCAACTCACCGCGTAAATAAGCCGCTTCGTCTGTTGGCTCCAAACGCCAACGCGTGATGTAGTGGCGGGTTTCAAGTTCTTGTTGGCGGTCGGAATAGCTGAGGCGGTGGCTCGTGAAATATCCGACCTTTTTGCTCTCTTTGCGTCCTCTCATCGGGATTTCAGGCAAAAGGCTGAGTGATGAACTGACCACTACGGTCACGTTTACTTTACTCATGCCTTCCCTTACGATGGTAGTCAGTTCCGAAGTGGCCGTGATATTGCTTTCAAATGCTTTGATGTCCAGAATGCGCGAAAGGTCGGAATTAGCGGATGTGCCAAGATTGATATTGTTGAATACATCATTAAGACCGGTCTGTTTCCCATTGAACAACTCGTCTATTTTGACCACCACTGTACTGGAGTCCGGTGCTACGGCCTCTATTTTCAAACTGGCAATAAGCGGGTTGATATAGTTGTCCGCTACAGATGAGGCTAAAGCATCCGTGGCAGGAACTTCAGGAGTGAGACGTTGTTGGCGGATACATAATTTCTTCCCTTCGCGTTGCCATTCGAAAGTGACGGTTTGATTCTCATAATTGATGCCTTTGTTCACTCCGGCCTCGTTCAATTCCAAAGGCACTTTCTGCAAGCGGTTGGTAACCAGAAATTCACGTCCTAACAGTCGGGTCGGGAATTCCAAATAGAAACTGCCGTTTTTCTTTATGATATTGGCAATTCCTTTGAGGGCAACCGAGTCTCTTCCTGTCAGCTTTTTATAATCAGATGCAACCGAGTCTTTGGGCTCTGCTTTCTTTCTGTTTTTTGCCAGAAGGGGAAAAATGCCTGTATTTGCAGATGCAATAGAAGATTCCGCTATCGTGGTCATAGCGAAAGAAAACAGGCTTATCCATATTATGTTTTTTCTCATTCCTTGTGTTCTATATAATACTTATAATTATGTCTTAATCCAAAATACTATTCATTTTTTGTGCAAAAAGAAAAGTACCCCGACAGTGTTTTCCGACGAGATACTTTGCATTAGATTATTTAAAGACGTACTTCTTTTTATCTCAGACGGGCCAGAGTTTCTTTAATCCGTTTCATGGCCTCGACAATGTTTTCGTCACTGGTGGCATAGCTCATGCGGAAACATTCGGGAGAGCCGAAAGCGTCACCGCCCACTGTAGCCACATGACCCACCTCAAGCAGGTACATGGCAAAATCGGTGGAGTTGTTGATTACACGTTCACCGTCTTTCTTACCGAAATACGAGCTGCATTTGGGGAACAGATAGAATGCGCCTTCCGGGCTGTTCACCTCCAATCCGGGGATTTCTTTAGCCAATCTGACAATCAGGTTTTTACGGCGTTCAAAAGCCTGGCGCATATCTTCTACGCACTGTTGTGAACCCGTATAAGCGGCTTCGGCTGCCTTTTGCGAAACGGAACAAGGACCGCTAGTGTACTGGCCCTGTAGCTTGTTACAGCCTTTTACAATCCATTCGGGAGCAGCAATGAAACCGATTCTCCATCCCGTCATGGCGTATGCTTTCGATACTCCGTTGACGATGACTACGCGGTCTTTTATTTCCGCGAACTGGGCGATGCTTTCATGTTTGCCGATATAATTGATGTGCTCGTAAATCTCGTCGGCAATGACAATCACGCGTTCATGTCGTGCGAGGACGCGAGCCAGACCGGCCAACTCTTCTTTGGAATATACCGAACCCGTAGGATTGCTGGGAGAGCAGAGAATCAACGCACGTGTTTTCGGCGTGATGGCCGCTTCCAACTGTTCGGGTGTAATCTTGAAATCTTGTTCTATGCCCGCTTCTACAATGACGGGTTCTCCTTCGGCCAATTTGACCATTTGGGGATAGCTGACCCAATAAGGAGCCGGAATGATCACCTCATCGCCGGCATTGACCAATGCCATGATGGCATTACATACAGATTGTTTGGCGCCGTTGGAGCAAAGAATCTGTGCCGGTGCATAGTCCAAGCCGTTTTCGTTTTTCAGCTTGGCAGAGATGGCTTCGCGCAGTGCGGGATAGCCCGGTACGGGAGAATAGCGTGAATAATTCTCTTCTACGGCTTTGATGGCAGCCGCTTTGATATGGTCCGGGGTGTTGAAATCCGGTTCGCCGACACTTAAATTGATTACATCTACACCTTGTGCTTTCAGCTCGCTGCTTTTTTGAGACATAGCTAAAGTTGCAGAGGGAGAAAGTCTGTTCAAACGGTCTGATAGTTGATTCATATATGTTTCTTAATTTATTGATTCTCGTGGCTTGATATTGCAAAGTTAGGCAATTCTGCGGATATGTGCTACACTTTTAACTCCTTTTCGATGAAAAAGGTGACTTTTTGGTGTAAAATCAATCTTATTCCCTGCTGTTATTTTCTTTTTCCAAGGATTTTCAGCAGTTGGAGAAACAAATTCAGGAAATCCAGATACAAAGTGAAACTACCCATTAAAGCCAACTTTTGCGTGCTTTCGTCCAGTCCCATTCCGTGTTCACGCAACATGGCCTTGATTTTCTGGGTGTCGTATGCCGTCAGTCCGACAAAAACGAGTACAAGGGCATACGTGATGCCCCAGTCGAGCGTAGTGCTGGCTATAAACCAGTTCGCAATGGTCGCGATGATAAGTCCGATAAGTGCCATGATGAGATATGTTCCCATTTTGCTTAAGTCTTTATGAGTGAAATATCCTACTAAGGACATGGTTCCGAATGTGCCGGCCGTGACAAAGAAAGTAGAGGCGATGGAACCTATTTCGTATACCAGAAAAATGGTAGACAGAGTAACACCGGTAAGGATGGAATACAGAATGAACAATAGAGAGGCGTTGGTGAATGACAACTTGCTGACACGGCCTATCAGGGTAAAGGCTACGACGAGTTCGGCAATGATAAGTCCGAGGAAAACGGCCTGATTCCCCAATATGAATTGCATCAGTGTGGCATTGCCTGCCACGCATGCGGCTGTCAGTCCGGTAATGGCCAAAGCGAATGTCATCCACCGATAGACATTGCGCATGAGTTTGGAAAACACGGAAGCCTGTACCGTCTCTTCCGGGTTATAAGCATATATGTTTTTAGTTTCCATTATGTCGTTGTTGTTGAGAGTAGGGTTATTTATTGAAATGCAATGTGTGTCCCATGCGTTCTTTTTTGGTTCGCATGTATTTTTCGTCGTAAGGGGTGACCGGAACTTCGATGGGAACATTTTCCACGATTTCGAGTCCGTAGGCCTCCAAACCTACACGTTTGACCGGATTGTTCGTCAACAGGCGCATTTTATGTACGCCCAATTCATGCAGGATTTGAGCTCCGACGCCGTATTCGCGTTCATCGGGCAAGAAACCGAGATGTACGTTGGCATCTACGGTGTCCATACCTTCTTCTTGCAATTTATAGGCTTTCATCTTGTTGAAAAGACCTATGCCGCGCCCTTCCTGGTTCATGTAGAGGATAACGCCCTTTCCTGCTTCTTCTACCATGCGCATGGCTTTGTGGAGTTGTGCTCCGCAATCACAACGCTGGCTGCCGAATATGTCCCCGGTGACGCACGAGGAATGTACACGCACTAAAATCGGTTCGTCCGGTTCCCATTCTCCTTTGATAAGCGCCACGTGTTCCAGTCCGTTGCTGATCTGGCGGAAAGTGATGTCGCGGAAGTGCCCGTAGTCGGTAGGCATGTCTACTTCCGGGCCTCGTTCCACCATCGATTCCTGTTTGAGCCGATAGGCAATCAAGTCGCGTATGGCTATGATTTTGATTCCGAAGCGTGTGGACACCTTTTGTAATTCAGGCATGCGGGCCATGGTACCGTCCGGGTTCAGGATTTCGATGAGGGCGGCAGCCGGTTGCAGGCCGGCCAGACGTGCCAGGTCGACAGCGGCTTCTGTATGTCCGGCACGGCGCAGTACGCCTTTGTCTTGCGCATACAGCGGGTTGATATGTCCCGGGCGGCCAAAGGTTTCCGGGCGGGAAGACGGGTCGGCCAATGCGCGGATGGTGGCGGCCCTGTCATGTGCGGAAACCCCGGTGGTACAGCCTTCCAGTTTGTCTATGGTTATGGTGAAAGGGGTTCCTAAGATAGAAGTATTGGTGCTGACCTGATGAGGTAAGTCCAGTTCTTCACTACGTGAAATGGTAATCGGTGCACAGAGCACGCCTCTTCCTTCCTGAAGCATGAAATTTACTTTTTCAGGCGTAATCATTTCCGCAGCCGTGATGAAGTCGCCTTCATTCTCACGGTCTTCGTCATCCACTACTATTATGAACTTGCCTTCTTTGAAGTCGGCAATGGCTTCTTCTATTGTGTTCAGTTTAAATGTATCCATGACTTTATGATGTTTTATTCGATTTCTGATATCTTCTCGATTCGTTCGGCGATAAACGCGCTGTATTTTTTTATTTGTTGTATATCCTTGTAAAGACGCAACCTGTATCGCCAGATTCGGAAATAAAAGAATATGCCCACAGGGAATATGATGCCTAACACCATATTCCATTTATAATTATGGAAGGGGCGCGTATGTGCATGTGTAGGCACGATAGGAAGCTTGTTCAGGGCATCCAAGATTGCCGCGTCCCGGCTGTTGGACAGTATGGTGATGAGGTTTTCCATTTTTCGGCTCAGGCTGATAACCTCATGGTCGTCTATATTATGGAAGAAAATGTGCAGGTAGTTGGGCGGCAGACGTAATCGGCTCTTTTGTGCGTATGCTTGCCATTCTTGCGACAAGGCCGTGAGTTCCGTTTTTACAACGGGATAATCCGGGTCGTGTATGATGACTTCTTTACGGGCGATATGACGGGATATGCGGAGTCCCAGAATCTTGCGTATCACATTGATATATGCTTCGATATTGAATACGGCCGAGTCTTTATTGGCTTTGTAAGTCAGGAAAATGCCGATAGGGCAGAGTACCATGGAGCTAAGCCATTCGCCGAACCAAGGAATCCATTCCCCGCTTTTTGCCATTTTCTCTCCTGACACGTTGATGATATAATAGAAGATGAAAATGGTGACGGATATGACAACCGGTACACCCAAACCACCTTTACGGATGATGGCTCCAAGAGGGGCGCCGATAAAGAAGAAGAACAGGCAGGCTAATGAGAGTGTGAACTTCTTGTGCCATTCCACCCAGTGTGTCCGGGTGGACTGGTCTATATCTTTCGAAATCAAACCACGAAATTCATATTCGTTAGTGGCTATCGTACTTTTTTGCATGGCGTTCCGTAATACGCCCTGTTGTTGGCTGACGGTCAGTTTGCTGTATAAGGTGTCGAAGTTCAACGTCTGGCGGGCTATCTTGACGGAGTCTTGTGAGGCTATGTTTACTTTCCTCCGATAAGTCGTATTCTGCAAATAGGCAAAAAGCGAGCGTCCGATACTGTCGCTTTTATGCGCCAGAGAATCGAGTCCCGTTTCAATCTCCCGCAAGTTCTTGGTTTGTGCGCTTCCACTGAATACATTGGCATCCATCATGTTGAAATTGTTGTCGAACGGAATCAGGTCGGTTTCTTGGATGAATGTCTCCCTCATGTAAGGCACGTTGGCACGAGCCATCATGTTGCCTTGGGCTTGCATGTTACGAAAACGTTCTCCGGCGTACATCGTCAGCATAAGATGCTTTTCGTCAGCCGTCGTTTTGAGTTCTGCGGAGTCGGCCAATACGATTTGTGCATCTTCATACCCGTCGGTCGTACTATAAATCATGACTCCGTAGAGCATACCGTTTTCCTTTCCTTTCTTCTCCACGAAAATGTTATATCCAGGAATCTCACTGTAGAAAATACCTTCCGGGATTTCCAGTTCAGGCGATTTTTGTTTCATGGAATAGATGAGCGTATAAAACTTCTTTTGGGCTTCCGGGCCGGTTATGTTCTGGAAATAAAATGAACCGATACAAAGTAGGATATTAAAGATGATAATGGGCTGCAGTATGCGGACGAGCGGAATGCCGGCAGCTTTCATGGAAAGCAGTTCGAAACGCTCGCCGAGGTTACCGAAAGTAATGAGCGAGGCTAAAAGAATGGCCAAAGGTAAGGACATGGGGATGAGTGTCAGGCTGGCATAATAAAAAAAGTGTGCGAGGACGTCCAATGTCAAACCTTTCCCGATGAGCTCGTCCACGTATCGCCACATGAATTGCATCAGGAAAATGAAAAGGCAGATGAAAAACGTGCCAACGAAGAGCAAAGAATAGGCTTTGAATACGAATATGTCTATTTTCTTAATGAACTTCATCCCATTGTTGTTCGTACGAATTAACGGACAAAGTTAGTATAAAAAAATATTGTAGCCTTATATTTTAGATGTTTTTATGGAACAGTGTTCTATAAAAGAGGCTTTTCGGTGGCTCCTACAAGTGGGTTAAACTTTACTGTGCTGAGAGAAAACAGAATGGAATCTGACTGTACAAAGTGCTTTTTAAAAGGCTCTTTGAAGATAAAATGAAAAAAAGTAGAATTTTCTTTTGGTGAAATGAAAATAATGCGTACCTTTGCAACCGCAAACGCAAGGATGGCGGGATAGCTCAGCTGGTTAGAGCGCATGATTCATAAT
>ULRE01011459.1_pt1 | contig 16306 bp, 20 predicted proteins | sample 1955141 | NCBI WGS metagenome assembly ULRE01 (sample SAMEA4835674, study PRJEB28245) | human gut metagenome | biome: gut microbiome; material: fecal sample | place: Denmark | collected 2008
ATCTGCATCTCAAATTTACTCTTGGGAGTTTGCACATTATACAGATATCAAATATAGACCTTGTAAAAAAGCCCTACAGGCGATTTAAACGATAAAAATGGTAAATGGTATGTCTAAGATGAGAAAACCTCTCAGAATGCGATACAGAGCGTTTTAGAGGGGGTTATTAGTTTACTGGTAAATGTGGTTGACACCAGGACAGGGAATTTGATACTATTCGATTAGTAAAAATCCATCTTGAAAAAAGTATTGACAGAGTTCTATCATTAGTATAGAATAGTAGTAGGAAACAGAAAAACCTAAATTCGATGCACTTTGAGCCATTCTCTGGCTGCAAGGTGTCTTTTTATTATGTCTAAAGGAGGCTTATTGAAATACTTCACAATTGAACAGGTAGTAGAGGCACTGAAAACTGGCGCGGCACGCCGCCATCAAATTTATGACAATTTTGCTCAGGCACGATATCGCGGATTCACAGAACGCGCAGCACTTTTTAAAGCTGCACTTGAGATTTTCGATAAATGGAAAAAGGAGAATAAAAAATCATGAACATTCGTTTTAGCCCTGACACTCACAAACTTTTAATAGCTCGCGCCAATCGTGAGGATAAGCCCGCTGCCGCACTGGTTAACGAACTAATAACAGCAATCCTAAAGCAAGAGGAAAATAATGAAAAAATCGGTAGACAACCAAAATAATTACTTTAAATCATATTACGACATTTTTAAAATCAACACTATCAACGGCAAAAAGTTTTCAATCTCTGCAAAATCAATCTACAGTTATCTAAAAAGTTTTAGTGATGCTGGTCTCAAGGTATTTCCCAGTCATAACGAAATTGCTGACACTTTTGGTATTACCCGAAATGCTGCGATAAAACAGATAGAAAAACTGATTGAACTAGGTTTGATCGAACGTGAGACACGGCCCGGTAATTGCAATGAGTACCACGTCCTCCCCATTCAAATAGAGAATACAGCAGGACGGACGTATTCGGAAAACAGGGGAACCAGGCACGAGGTTAAAGGAGATTTCGGGAATGAGTCAGAAATAGTATTAATTGAAGACTATAATGATGATCATGATGATTTACCGTGGTGAACAACAGGAGGAACATTGGCATATGCACGACAAAATGTAGTATTTGAAGAATCGATTGAAATCGGATTTAACAACAGAAATAAAAAAGTTAGAGTTTCTAAAAAACTAAAACCATTATCAATCATTAAACTCAGCGAACCATCTGCACCACTGACACCAGAAGAACAAGAAACAATTAACTCTATGACTGATGTTAAATGGAAACCTCGCCAGAGATACATCGGCTTTAAATTTAGCAGATCGCCGCTTCAGTGGGAGGCGCTAGGGTTTATATCTGAATATCACTATAGTCACTGGCTCTATTTCCAAAAGCTATCTAACGAACAATACGACGTAGATTTTATTGATGTTGTGAATAACGGCATCAACGACTAACAATAATAATAAAGGAAAGTAAAATGATTAATTTTGAACAGCACAAGAATATTGTAGAAGACTTCGTTGAACAGTACTACCCACTGGCGCATAGTCTGATGGTTGATAGCTATATTGACCCGGCAGCCTATTACTCAAACTACCAAATGTTGCTTGGGGCTATGAACACTCTCCCGGAACATCCTGATTTCTTTTTGGAGTGGTTACTGGAAGATGACGCAGCTTTGTATATTAACCTGATGGAGTTAGTTATCATCACTAGAACCATTAATAACGTTTTTGAACAAGTCTCGCCTTAACTTTACCACCTAAATATTAAAACCTCTCAGAATTCGTTACAGGCGCTCTGAGAGGCATATTTGAACACACTGGAGGATAGATTGAAATATGATGAAAACAGCATTAGAGTTTTAACAGGTGAGGAACTGGAACACCATTCAGCAGACTCCATTTTAGAAATTCTTCTGGATGAATACCCGAATACATCACCTGACCATCTGGCAAAAATGGCTGAATGCTTGGTTACTTTGGGGTATAGTGTAAATGAATACAGAGAATATAAAAGGGGCACTTTGGATAATATTAAATTCCAGACAATGCAGGAATGGTTTAGAGAAAGAAATAAAATCAAAAAATATTAAAAATATCTCTAAATAGAGTCTCCATATATTGACAAAATAATGATTTAATGTTATTATAAATATGTAGACAATAATCAACGGATGCTATACCTAGGACATTGTTTACAGAAAAAGTAGCGTTACTGGCATTGCGCTTACCTTCGGGAATCCTCATTATTGCTCCGGGCCTCATTCACCCACCACAATAGATAATGGGGCAATTCCCCATGTACATTTAAATAGTGTGCATCGAGAATTGTCCTCCAAAAGTCAGTTCAAGTTAATCAATTTTCTCTTCTGTATCAAGGCCACGCTAAATAGTGGCCTTTCTTTTATACTTTGCAAAGTAAAAGGAATTAAGTTTATGGTTACAATCACGAAAGGCGTCAAAACGTTTAACGGGAAAATCCCCGTTACACTTTTGGTTGATGACGTCGAAACAGCCAATACTTTAGTAAAAATGGCAAAAGACGCCAACGTCACTGTTATTGAACAGGACGAAGATATTAACAAATGTACAATCAATCCAGTATTCAAACATCTGGATCGGATTGCATCTAATAAATAATAACGTAGCCGACTAAACGTCGGTGAACATTCGTTCATCTGCGGAGTTAACCCGCAGACTAATAAATAATAATAGGAGACCTAAAGATGTCTTTTTTTGAAAATTATGGTGAAACCTTTTCGGGGCGCCGTGGATACGTGCGCGATACCGTTGTCGCTTACTTGAGCGATGGTGTTAAACAAGACGAACTGGTTAAACTGTCTGCCGCTATTCCTGCTGATTTGCCTGTTGGTTCTGTCGTAGATTCAACCGGGGCAATTATCACCACTGCTGCCGATGCTGATTACGTCGTAGTTGAATTTGCAAAAGCAGGTGCCACAGCAATTGTTGTTGCTAACCCGTACCACACCATCCTAAAAAAATCAGGTCTGATTACCAACGGTGTTGATGTAAATAGCGTTATTGAACAACTCCAGGCCCTGCATCATTCGTTTGCTGATTACGCCACTGTCGCGCTACGCACAACCTGATTAATCAATCCCATAACTATTATAATAAAGAGGATAAAACATGCCTTTTGATACTCGCAACAATGCATTCGAATATGCATCACCGTTTGAATATTCCAACGAAGCTAATCTGATTATCACCAATTTGGGATTGTTCGAAGAAGAAAATCATACTAAAAACTCAATTCTTCTGGATAAAATCCTGATTGAGTCAAATGAAACTGCTCCTGAAAAGATGCCTTATGCTCAAAGTGACTGGAACAGCGCCCAGCGCTCTGATTATACCAGCGTTCTCTATGACATGGTTTACACAAACAGTCTGAATACTGTTTCAAGTCGGGACATCGAACTGCTACGTGCTCCAGGTTCAGACCATGAGGAAAATATTGCAATGGTGCTGGCTGAATACTCACAGCGACAGTATTCACAGATTTCTAATACAGTTGAACAATATTTGATTGATGCTCTGTTTGGTCTCAAAGTTGAATCTCAGTACGCAGGACAGGGAAACATTGACTTCCTGGCAGGCAATGCTAAAACGTCTTACGTGATGAATGTTGCCAATACCGCAAACGTATTTGAACAACTGGATGAAGTTAACCGAATCATCAACGTTAAATTAGGCTCTGGTCTCGCCAAAAAGCGTAAGGGAACGGTCATTCTTGCTGCTGGCAATGCTGCTAAGGCTTTGAAATATCATCAGTCTATCAAAGATTATATGGTTTACACTTTGAGTCTTAACGATTCTGATAACTTTGCTACAAAGATTGTTAGCCAAAACCCAGCATTCTCAAGCTGGAAACTGGATTCGGTAAACGTTATCGATGTAACAGGTTATACCGAGATCACAGATTATATTGGTGAAAACGGCTTTGCTGTTGTGCCGATGGTTGACGGCGGATTTAAACTTCATACGGGGATTGGCGTTCGTCATAGCCGCTTGGGTCGTGAACCTGGTCTCGTGCATCAATATATGACTGATGTAGACCGTATGGGGTGGCCTGCTATTCATACCGAAAGTGCATTCTTGCCACAGGTTAACATTCCTGATTCAATTGTATTCGGTTCTGTCTCCAGCTAATGATATTCGCAGCAGCACTATTAATGCTGCTGTTTGAAAACTGGGTTGGTCATCAGCAAATACCAGCCCATATCATTTTACTTTTCCTCTGGAGATTATACAGCAAATGGCAAAAATAGAATTAACAGATTCCCAGGGAAATAAGTATTCCCTGGATGTTACAGACGGCGAAATTTTCCGATTATTTAACATCACAAAGTTGGCGGAAAAGGTTGGTCTCAATAAATATACTCTGAGTGCACGGGTATGCCGTCAATATCCCGATGGTGAGTATCGAAGTTTGGTAACAGCACTAAATAAATAAAAATAAATTATACAAAGCCTCTGCCCTGATTGGTCAGGGGCTTTTTTATTATGGAGTGAAAAATTATGAGCGTGAATGTAAAAGCCGCCACCCTAACCAACCTTGTTAAATATAAAACAGACAGGGCGTCATTGCGTAGAGTACGTGATGATATGAAAAAATTACAGAAGGATTTTAGCAAAACAGAGGGAGCTATAGCCAAAGCAAAAATGCAGGCTGATAAGCAGGTGTACACTGCACAAATGCAGCAGCAGAAACAGGTTCAACAACAGCAGAAACAAGCAGCAAAACAGGCTGCTGTAGATGCTAAAGCAAAGGCTAACGAACAGAAGAAATTAGCGGCAGCGCAAGCCCGCGCTTTAAAAATTCAACAGCAGCAGGCAAAGAGGGTGGCAACTCAGCATGAGAATGCGGACTTAGCAAGAAAACGTGCCGCTTTTACTCTGGGGCGTCTTCAGAATATGAGCGGAGCCGATCGCTACACTGCGATCAAACAGGTTAATGCTATTGTAGATGCCTATGCCAGGGGCAATACCAGTTTAAAATCTATGAACCAGGCTCTGAGTCAACATCTTGTTACCCAACGTAGTATTGCCAGAAATAATTCAAAACAAGCTAAACAATCAGGTAAGGGAAAGAAATCTGGTTCATCTGGTTGGCTGAGTCGCCAGGCGAGCGCTTTCATTCCTGGGGAGATTCTCGGGCCAGTAGCTGGCGCTTATGCTGCCCAACAGGCATATCAGATTATGGCGGGGACACTACAGGGAGCCATTGAGAGAAACCAGGGCAGGAAGATGATCCAGAGTTTTGGTGGAAACGACCTTGAATATATGAGTTTGCGCCGTGCCTCTCTCGCTACTACAGGTTTTGATATCTCTAGGGAAAAATATGCTGATATCAGCAAAGATTGGTTAGATAAACAAGGTGATTTATCTTTTGGTAACACGGATAAAAATGGCAACTTTACCGGAGGTGGGGAACTATCAGACCTTGTTAACGTAATGCGTCAACGTCTTGGATATACCAATCAAGGGGCCGTCGCCAAATTAAATTCCTTTAAAACGCCAGTAGAGTTTGCTGTATTTATGCGTGGTCTCAGAGATGCAGGTAAAGTGACTCAACAAGAATTTGTTAACTTTGGTGAACGAATTAACGATATGAGCTATGTATTGAATTCTGTTTCAAGTGGTGGTGAAAATTTTCTCAAGATTCAAAATGAATTGGTTGATTCTCATTTAGCACTAACGACTGCTCAACAGAAATCTATTAATAATCTGACTGAGATGTCAGCAGTATTTAACCAAGCTAAAGAATCATTAGGTGATCAGTTTGCCGCTTCGTTTAGCAAAGGTCTTGAGGATTTAGGAATCAATACACAAAATCTATCTTCTGAAATGGGTTCACTGGTTCCACTGGTTAAAGATTTGGGGACGGGGACGGCTCAGACTGTGAAAGGTTTTAAAGATCTTCTTGATGTATTGTCCATTATCACAGAATGGAAAAATAAACTTCTCGGAAATAATAAACCAGAGGGACAGAATATTTTCCAGCAAGGGGCTACGTTTGTTGGTGAGTCTTTATTGCCGCCGGGCGTCCTCGATATGGCAAGTCGGATTAAAAATATAGTTACTCCTGGTTCTGATTCTTCATATGCTAATCAAGTGCAAAATGGTGGTTGGTATAATCAAATGATGCCAGCAACGCCAGCTATGCAATATCAGCCTGTCATCCCGGATTTAAAAGCGGATTTTAACCTTACCGTAAATCCATCTCCTGAATTTGGAATGATGGTCGAGGCAGTCACCGATAAAAGAATTGAATGGGCATTTGATGACCAGAATTTCCAGATTAGTCAAAGTATTTTAGGTCAATAAATAAAAGGGGCTTAATGCCCCTTTTCTATTTCTGGATAGCGTATCAACTCGATATATTGCCGTAGTTCAACAGGAGAAGCGGCATTCTTACTATAAGTTTTGAAACTCTCCGTGGAGCCTCGCTCATGACCGAGTAGCAAAGCAATGCGGTCTTCTGGAACTGGCTTTAACTTACCTCGACCAACCCCGCCCCTGTCCAAAATTCGGGCCACCTGGTGACGTAACGAGTGAAAAACTTTTCTTTCGGTCCCCTGCTCACCCAATGCCTTGCGTTTAGCACGAGTAAAACGCTGTGTATGCCACGTTGAGCGCTTTCCGTCTGCACGGTCAATGATTGACGCTCTGTAAAACAGAAAACCGTTATGGGGCTTTTGTACAAGCCCTTTCACCATATCTATTATCCTGCTGTGGACTGGTATGATCCTGGACGCTGATTTTGTTTTACCTTCGGTAACTTCGAAACACAAAACACCTTCGATTTCTCTAATATTTTCAACACGTAAAGAGCAAATCTCATTTAACCTCATGCCGCTGTACATTCCGATCAATGTTACGTTCTGCATCTCCTCGTCACCTTCCAGGGCAGAGAAAACTTTCGCCAGTTCAGTAGGAGTAAAAACCTCATAACTTGCCCTACTCTCTGCAACATCCAGTTTATGACCCCGCCAGGGTGATTGAGACCTCTCCGGGGCATCTTCATATCGTGACGATGCCAAATCCCAAATTTGAGCCATAGCACTAATGTAGTTAGCAATTGTTTGTTGCGATCTATTCTTCTGAAGAACATCAATCCACGCTGTAACTATGGTTCGGTTTACCTCGTTGAGTGCAATATCACGTTTACGAAGATGATCGAGAAATACCTCTACCGCCTTTTTAGTTTTAGATAGCGTTGTAACTTTCTTTTTGTTGCTATTTTGTAAAAGGTAAATATCCAACATCCCACGTAAAGCAGGACATTTATTAATAACCTGCACCTTCGTTGCTGTCTTCGCGTACTTTGCCTTGCTTCGAAATAACTCGATCACGTCTGCCACACTATCTGGCCTGTCTGGAAGAATGGCATCTCGCAAACGGTGAAACTCATCCGCTATCTGATCACGCTTCATTCTGGCTATTTTTAGTTCACTGGTTGATAGGGTTCGAACTAGCGTTTTTCTTCCACTAAACAGCGATTGCATGTAGTCAGGTATTGCAATTCTCACATGGTAAAAACCATACGGATCACAAATGAGATATTGATTCGGTCTGTAGCGACCATGCTTGAATTTCATCTTTCACCCCGCTAAAGTTAACGGGCGTTTGTATTGTGTTTTTGTACGTATAAATTGTACTGTGAGCGCATTCGGTTCGTAGAATCAATGACTTGTGAAACACGTCATTGGAATCGAAGGTCGTAGGTTCGACTCCTATTATCGGCACTCACACAATAAAATCCATTAAAAACAATAACTTAAAGAGTATTTCTCTCTCAAGTTACGATCTTCTTTTAAGGGATTCTATGACCAACAGTTGCCGCTATGGTTAACAGTGGCTACTCAGGGATGTTAGCACGTAGCGGCCTGTAGCTGTAAAGCTCGAACAGGCACAAAGCGTGAACAGTCCACACGAACCGCTATCAACTCGAAGCTGATGACGCTGCCAACGTCTTTAAACCATCCCAAAACAGATTGATCGCACGCATTTAAGCCCGATGTGCGGCCTTGTGCCGCCTAAACAGGTGAATAGTGGTAAATGCCCCGGTAGCTACAGATCCGGCTCTGCCAGCGCTTCGCTCACGCTCCGAAAGGTACACCAGTACCCTGATAAGGTGTGATCCTTCTGACGACCTATAGTGGAACAAGCTGGCGAGTTAAGAAGAGAAAATGTAAAAATAACTTTGGAAGACTTTTTCAATACATTCAAGCGCTTTTCAATCAAACTTTCTCGTAATGGAGAATTTGATGATCAAGAAACTGAGTTCAAAGAGTAAGGAATCATCATGAGCATTTACTTTAATGAGTACGGTAGCGCTATTGGATACCACGTAGAAGGACGTTGGACAATCAAAGGTGATTATTTGCAAGTCGAACAGGGCACGAGCATTCAGGGCGGCTTGTACAAAATTAACGATAATAAAGTGAAATACCCATTCGACTACAAAGAGGTTGAGGGAGTAATCGATACTGAGAAACTCACCTTCACCGTGAATGGTCAAGCGTATGCAATGAAGAAAATGAAAACAAATCCGTGGGATGTATAGCTTTAAGGGGGCAGGCCAAACCGCTGACTCATATGAGTTGATAAGCAAAATTAATTTCGTCAGGAATGTGTTGGGAAGACTTACAATTCAAAGAGATGAGTAATCTTAAAAGCCCTGACCATTGCAGCCAGGGCTTTTAAGGTACTACAGACTTCAGATTTAACATTAATGGACTTAATAAAATGATACAGCTATTTATACTGCTTTCAAATGTACCCGTTCACTACAGATAATATTGGGCATTAATACTAAAAAACCTCCCTCTATATATCTCGTTATACACTGCCTGCGCTTTCAAGAGCTAAGCGTGGCTACTTAAACAAGCACATCACCCATCGCGACATATACTCTTTGATGCGTTGCCCTTTACTGATACGGTTGCCATCAAAAAACGAAACCGCCAGCATAAACTAAAAAAACAAGGCCTTACATCGTCGCGCTAACACTACCATTTTGCGAATCAGCACAATCACTACGAGGCCTGAAAGCGAACTACATCCCAAACTACAAACTTCGTGGCCTGTAAAGCAAAATGGCTTAACCCAGAACTTCTTTTCATTTAGCAACTTACTAACCACTTTCATTGTGCTGCTGAGTACTAATTTACTTATTTGAGATTTGCGGTCAATACTGTTTTTTAAAACATGTTTTTATTAACAGCGATAGTGACTGTGCTGCATCCCGCTATTCATTGTATCGATGCTCCTGGCACAGGGCTGCCGTTTCAGCCCCCACCACCGGTTTACTCAGGCTTGCACCTATCTGCCGCGATGCAGCATTTGTATTTGGAATGCAGTAACTCGACTTAATCAATATTCATCCGGTACTTTTCAATGCACTTGCCCGGTACACCGCCGCTTTCCGCTAAGCCGTATCGCCACCCTGTATTGGTATATCGCGGTCTACCTTAACTACTGCGCCATGAACCTGCTAAGAGAACGTTTTTAAGTGACTTGCATTTTGATAGTTACTATGTCAATTTGCTTCTGAAAGCCACCAATTCATTCAGGTCTGTCCATGAAAAATGAACCGCTTTTTCACGCTCCCTGCCCCATCGCCCGTAGTCTTGGCCGCATCGGTGACAGTTGGAGCATAATGATCCTGCGCGACGCCTTTGCGGGCTTTACCCGCTTTGACGAGTTCCAGAAAAGCAGTAACGTCGCGCCCAATATTCTTTCGCGCCGCCTGAAGTCACTGGTAGACGATGGACTACTGGAGAAGATTTGCTACAGCAGCACACCGCCTCGTTACGAATACCACCTCACGCAAAGCGGTCGCGATTTTCGCATGGTGCTGCTGGCGTTGGCGGAATGGGGTAACCGCAACTTCGCACCCGAAGGCCGTCAGATGCAATTGGTGGAAAGTGAAACCCTGCGGCACGTGGAGCCGATCCTGGTCGATAAAGCGACCGGTGAAGAGATTATCCCGGATAAATACACCATGGTGCCGGGACCCGCAGCCTCGCCGATGATGAAATACCGTCACGAATATTTGCAGCGCAAACGCGAAGGTTATAGTGGGCAAAAATTCCAACCCGAGTCTTATAGAGATGCCAGCGATGAATCCGGCCAGTAAAAAAAGAGCCTTCATCATGATCGTTTTTTGATGGCCGTGCTGCTGGTTCTATTAATGGAAATACCGCCGGAACACTAATATTACAGGAGAGTTGATTATGGGCGTTTCAGTTAAACGCATTGTCATAACCGGGATGGGGATTGTCAGCCCTCTGGGGTGCGGCGTACATCATGTCTGGCAATCTCTGCTGGCAGGGAAGTCAGGTATTACAAAGCTTAGCGAGCAGTTGGTCGCGGATATTCCCTGCAAAGTGGCTGGACTGGTTCCGTCCATCGAACACGATGCGTTGCACGGCTTCGATCCACTAGCGATCATCCCGGCCAAAGAGCGCAAAAAAATGGATCGCTTTATCGAGTTTGCGCTGGTTGCCGCGCATGAGGCGCTAACGCAGGCCAGGTGGTCGCCTGAATCAGCGACAGAACAAGAACGCACCGCAACGGTCATTGCCACCGGGATCGGCGGGTTCGGCGAGATCGCCAATGCGGTACATACGACGGATGAGCGCGGGCCGCGTCGCCTGTCTCCGTTCACCATTCCCTCTTTTCTTGCCAACCTGGCCGCTGGGCATGTGTCTATCGCCCACGGTTTCCGTGGCCCCATAGGCGCGCCGGTAACCGCCTGCGCGGCAGGCGCGCAGGCCATTGGCGATGCTGCACGGATGATCCACAGCGGCGAGGCAGATATCGCCCTCTGCGGTGGTGCAGAAGCGGCAATTCATCGTGTTAGTCTTGCCGGGTTTGCTGCAGCAAAGGCGCTTTCCAGCTCCTCCAACGACCATCCGGAAGCCGCTTCCCGCCCCTTTGACCGCGACCGCGATGGTTTTGTAATGGGAGAAGGTGCCGGGCTTATCGTGATTGAGTCGCTGGAGCACGCGCTAGCGCGAGGCGCCACGCCGCTGGCCGAGCTTGTCGGCTACGGCACCAGCGCTGATGCTTATCACTTGACCGCTGGCCCGGAAGATGGTGATGGCGCACGCCGGGCCATGGAAATGGCCATTCGTCAGGCGGGGATCTCAGCAGAAGAGATTGACCATATTAACGCTCACGCCACTTCGACTCAGGTTGGAGACAAAGGTGAACTTGCGGCGATTAAAAAACTGTTTGGCGCACATCCCGTCGCCATTACCTCGACGAAATCAGCAACCGGCCATCTATTAGGCGCAGCTGGCGGGATTGAGGCTATTTTCACCATTCAGGCGTTGCGCGACCAGATGGTGCCGCCGACGCTGAACCTGCATCACCCCGATGAAAACGCGGAAGGTCTGAACCTGGTGGCGCTGGTGGCCCGCCCACAGAAGATGCGTTATGCGCTTTCGAACGGTTTTGGTTTTGGCGGTGTCAACGCCAGCCTGCTGCTGAAACGCTGGTAATAATAGTTCAGCTCCCCCTCTGGAAAGGTCGGTGGGGGACTTCCACCAGAGCAAAATATTCAGTCACTGATTTCCAACTAATACTCAGAAATGTATCCTTGAGAAAACATAAAGAAGTTCGCCTGACCAACTGGCGACAGGTAGCTAAGATCATTTGATGAGTTACACTACGATCCCCTCGTCAAAACAGACAGGCATTCGTCCTGTCGAGACATGCTTCAGTGCATTGACAAACCTATTGAAACAATCATTTTTAGAGAAAGGACTTTTATGAGTCATTCCACAGATATATCAATCGGTCTGCTCCTGTTCCCTGCTCTTACTCAGCTTGATTTGACTGGTCCATATGAAGTCTTTACACGGGCTCCAGATACAAAGGTTCATCTCATCTGGAAAAACCTGGACCTTGTGGTTTCAGATCGCGGTATGGCGATTCAACCAACCACCACATTCAATGCGTGTCCCGCACTGGATGTAATTTGTGTCCCCGGAGGGCCTGGCCAGATAAACCTGATGGAGGATGAAGAAGTCCTTTCGTTTATCCGGGCTCAAAGTAAACAAGCAAAGCTGATAACCTCTGTTTGCACCGGAGCGCTTGTGCTGGGCGCCGCAGGGCTTCTGGATGGATATAAAGCGACGACGCACTGGGCTTCACTGGGGCAGTTGGAGTTGTTGGGCGCAGAGCCGGTAAATGAGCGCGTAGTACGTGACCGCAACCGTATCACGGGCGCAGGAGTGACTTCAGGTATCGATTTTGCCCTCAATGTCGTATCAGAAATATTCGGATCTGATATTGCACAAAATATTCAGTTGCATATGGAATATGACCCAGCCCCTCCCTTTAACTGTGGCTCGCCCCGCTCCGCATCTGAAGAACAACTAAAAAAAGCCCAGCAACAAGTTGCGCCATTTATTGAAAAGAGACTGCAAGCTACGTTGAAAGCAGCAGCCAAACTTCATAAATAAGGGAGTAGCGAAAGGCGTTTCCCTTTTCATTTTCAACGTCTGCTTCTGGCACAGGCTGTGTGAAAACTGCTGATCACTTTTTGGTCTAAGCAGTGGTTTTATATGATCAACCATTCTTGATAAACCCATGCGGTAACCTACTTTATTTAATAAAATTAAAAGCATACGATTAAATATTGCGGGTGTAGATATGACTCACCACATTAAAGGTCAAGGCAGACATCAGGTGACGTTGCTCCCTGAAGTGCTGGATGATTTTGTCACAGAAGACAACCCTGCCAGGGTTATTGATGTCTTTGTTGATGAATTACAGCTTGATGCTCTTGGCTTCGAGCGTGTTAATGCAAAACAAACCGGGCGGCCAGGATATCACCCTGCAACCATGTTGAAGCTGTACATTTATGGATACCTGAACCGCATCCAGTCATCCCGCAGGTTAGAAAAAGAAGCCCATCGTAACGTTGAATTGATGTGGTTACTTGAGCGATTAACACCTGATTTTAAAACCATTGCTGACTTCAGAAAAAACAACGGTAAAGGCATCAGAAATGCTTGCCGGGCTTTCATTGATCTGTGTCGGCAGATGCAGATGTTCACCGATGTGGTGGTTGCCATCGATGGTAGTAAGTTCAAGGCGGTAAACAGCAAATCGAACAACTTCACGCCCCAGAAAACAAAAGGCCACATCGAAAGGGTTGAGCAAAGTATCGCTCTTTACCTGAATAAGCTCGATGAAGCTGACAAGGCTGCGGAGCCCGAAAAAAATGCAGGGTTAACCGCTGCAAAACTGGCATGGCTGCGAAAGCGTCTGAAAGAACTCAAGCAAATCCAGCAGGCCGTTGTGCAGCACCCTGATAAGCAGTTGTCACTGACAGATCCTGATTCCCGGCTAATGAAGATAAACAATGTTAACCGCCAGGTTAGCTATAACGTCCAGACTGCCGTTGATGCTAAATATCACCTGATTGTTGCGCATGAAGTAACAAATACACCAGACCGTGGGCAGCTAGCAGCGGTGACAAAATTAGCGCAAGATGCGGTTGGCAAGGTGGATATTACCGTACTGGCTGATAAAGGTTATTACAGCCGGGGGGATATTAAAGCAACGCAGGACTTAGGTGCCGTAGCCTTAGTACCCAAAGGTGATACCTCTGGCGCTGACCGCAAAGGTCTTTTCAATCGTTCATTGTTCAAATATGACCAGGAAAAAGATATTTATATTTGTCCGATGGGTAGCGAGCTTCAGAACAGATTTACTGTGCTTGAGGATGGTTTAGAACAACAAATGTACTTTAACAATATTGCTTGTCGTAATTGCAGGCAGCGGTCAAGGTGCACCACATCAAAACGCGATCCGAGACGTATAAGGCGCTGGGTTCATGAAGCAGAAATGGAAGACATGCAAGCCAGGCTTGACGCATCGCCACAAACAGCTGTCGTGCGCAAGCAAACGGTAGAGCATCCGTTCGGGACAATTAAAATGTGGATGGGAGCGACTCACTTCCTGACGCAACGGTTTAAAAACGTCAGCACAGAAACCAGTCTGCATGTGCTGGCTTATAACCTGAAAAGGATGATGTCCATCTGGGGTACCGAAGGATTGGCCATTAAGCTGCAAGAACAATGCAACTAACGGGAGTGGCCGCTTTAACCCCTAATAACAAGCCATTAACGCTCCATATCAAGCCACTAAAAGCCTAGTTCTGCCCCTACATACAAATCACAGCGAATACGGTCATTATCAGGAATATCTTGCATCCCTGACTGAGGATAGTACTCAGATACTGCAAAAACCGAGTTTTTACACAGCCTGGGCACTAAGCTGACCATCTGACCGAGCTTGAGGTCCGCTAAGAGCAGACAGCGAACGTCGGTTATGACGAAACAAGTCTCGAAGATCATTTCGGAAAATATAAACAATTCGGGATATACCGGCCTGATTATCTCAACCAGGCTCAAGGCCAAGCGTTTCCCGACGCAGCAGGGCCCATTCAATCAATGCCGCCATAGATGGGCCCAGTGCTGTTCCCAATTCCGTGAGGGAGTATTCAACACGAGGCGGAACTTCAGGATAAAGCGTCCGCAATATAATCCCATCTTTTTCCAGCTGCTTAAGCTGCTGTATAAGCATCTTTTGATTTACCCCCTCGATCCTACGTTCAAGCTCAGAAAAGCGCAGTGGAACTTTAGCGGCGAAAAGCTGGCATAAAATGATTGTTTTCCATTTACCTTCAATAATCTTCAGGGCTTCGCTGGTAACCTGCGCCCATACGAGCCGTTGTTCAGGTATATCACAACGCCAGTCTCTTTCCATACTTACCTCCAGTAAGCTACCCACTATTTTGTGTGTTCTTGTCGTTACCACAGTAAGGGATTAGTGTACCCCCTATTGCAAACGACTTCAGGAGTGAAGATGAGAATCGGCGTAATTGGTACAGGCAATATTGGCGGTACGCTTGCACGTAAGTTAAGCGAAGCTGGGCATGAGGTAAAAGTGGCAAATTCACGCGATTTAGACGCGGTAAGGAAATTTGCCAGTGAAATTAACGCAGTGCCGGCGGACATTCATGGTGTAGTGACTGACGTAGATGCCGTTATTCTGTCCATTCCATTCCCGGCGGTGAGTAGCCTGCCTGATGGGCTTTTCTCGGGTTTACTACCACATGTTCCTGTCATTGACACGAGCAACTATTATCCAGGTCTGCGCGATCCGCAGATTGCTGCGCTGGATGAAGATCGGACGGAAAGCGAATGGGTTCAGGAGCAGATTGGGCATCCCGTTATCAAAGCCTTCAACAATATACTCGCCGACTCTCTGGCAGAACTGGGACTGCCTGAGGGGAGCCGCGGTCGCCTGGCGGTCGCAGTAGCAGGAGATCATCCAGCCGCAGTACAGGTCACGATGTCCTTGGTTAACGATACCGGCTTTGACCCCGTATTTTCCGGGTCTATCGCTGAATCATGGCGTCAGCAGCCGTGCACGCCGTCCTATTGTTGCGACTGGGAGGCTGCCACCATGCTTCGCGCTTTCCCCCTGGCGAAAAAGGGAGAAGGACGGGCCCGTCTGCCTTCGCTTTATGCCAGCTTCGGTAAGCTGGGTGAGGCGCCAACACATAAAGATATCATTGATAATAATCGAGCCATCAACTGGCCTGTATAACGTGGCTGCCGATGATGACGAAAGCGGTACCTGCCTGAGCGGCGGAAAAATGCACATTCTTTAGAAGAATCGATGGTCAGAAGCTGGATTAGCAATCCATTGCAAATCATTGTTGGAAAAGGTGAACCACGCTTTAAGATCGCCACTCGCCCTAAGAATGCCTGTTATACAGCAAATAAAGCATTATTTGACTTTAGGGTTAACCGATATTTTTCCATAAAAAAAACCACTGCCAGTGGCGACAGTGGTTAATAGTACAGCTTTTATTATATTATGCAGAAATTAGCGTTGGGCACTGAGGCCAATATCTTTATTCAGGCGTTGTTCTGTAGACGACACGGACAACAAAAAAATAAAGCTGAATTATGATGATAAGAACCAAACGGCCAAAATAAAAACGACTCCCCCGGCCTCTTATCGATAAACGCTTCATAATTAAGTCGTGGCGATCGCGCCATCACGTCGTTTCCCAGCGACGAAACAGAAGACTCGCATTGACGCCACCGAAACCAAAACCGTTCGATAATGCATAGGTTATAGCAGCAGGACGGGCCTTTAACGCGACAAGATCCAGGCCCTGCCCCGCCTCATCCGGATGATGCAGATTCAACGTCGGCGGGAT
>ULRE01019459.1_pt1 | contig 16306 bp, 12 predicted proteins | sample 1955141 | NCBI WGS metagenome assembly ULRE01 (sample SAMEA4835674, study PRJEB28245) | human gut metagenome | biome: gut microbiome; material: fecal sample | place: Denmark | collected 2008
CACACACACACACATAAGGTAGACACAATGTTAGCACAATGATGACATGAGGGAATAGGGTTAGACATAGGTGAGACACATTACTTTTATAGCACTGGTGTAGGTGAATAAAGATGGATGAAAGTGGGTATAGACATAATTGGTAATAGACAGGATTGAAGATGATGATGATGATAGACAAGTTGGTAGGGTAGACAAGTTGCTTGAATTGCCGGGAATGGGATAGACAGGATTGGTGGATGTTGATAGGTGGTAATTCATTTATGTCTGTTCCCTTTTCATAGTACTCGGTTAGGTAGGAGGTGATAGAGGGAGATGTCCACTTTTCATAGTACTGGTGTAGGTGGATATTGGTAATTGGTCATGGATGAGGGTCATCTGTCTATTCACACCTGTATTCTCACCCTCAGTTGTCCTACTTTTTACACCACTCGACCTAGAGCACACCTCATGCTGACCTTATGTTAACCTTAAGTTGGAGACCTCATGAGAACCTTCGGGAGACTCAAGGTAGACCTAAGGTTATACCTTATGTTAGACCTTATGTTTACCTTATGTATACCTTATATTATCCCCCCCCCCTGGTAATGTGGGTTTTATTACCCCTTTTTTCATAAACCAGTAGTATATTTACTAATACACGACGAAAAATCACCCCAAAATCCGACACAAAATCATTGAACTTTTCAGAAAATTATTGAACTTTTTCTCAAACCACCATCACTATTCACCATTTCCAATACCTGTCGAATTTTGTCCGTTTTAAGCCCCGATTTTTTGAAAGATGACCTATGACCCATCTTTTGTCTGAAAACGCCTGAGAGACCCCTTTACGGCCCAAAAAAAGGTATATGGGAATGAGGGACATGATAGGGAGAGGCAGTGTATGTTCTTTCACCACCTCTCCCACCTTTTCAGACCTGTCGAATTTTGTCCGTTTTAAGCCCCGATTTTTTGAAAGATGACCTATGACCTATCTTTTGTCTGAAAACGCCTGAGAGACCCCTTTACGGCCCAAATAACACTATACCCAGCTGATTCCCTCCAGCACACCTACACCGTTATCGACGTCTGTGGACATGAAACAACCGACCTTCGTAGTCCGGGAATTGTAGATGGAAGTGTAGGCATCCATCAACCACTGCTCGTTCTTTGATTCGATGGCTTTGTTGGCATCCACGTTCATGATGTCGACCAGATAGCCGACTCCGATTGCCAAGGCATCCAGACGGTCATCGTGTACAAGTGCACCACGCTCAGCAGTCAGACGGGTCATCTGGTAAAAGCAGGAGTACTTGTAGTCACCCTCAGATACACTGTCGAAGTCCCTGCGGATGGCATCGGTATGGACAATGAGTCTGTGGTTGGACATAACGGGCTCAAGGGTGTCGATGATGCGCACCTCCTTTTGTCCCTTTGATTTGACCTCGGTCAGGGTAGCCCGATGGTGTTTGAACAAGACAGGCTCGAACAGTTTGAGGTACATCCCGTCACCAAAGTTACCTTCAATCACGACCTCATTCACCTTCCATTGTTTGGCGAGACGTGCAAGTTTTGTCAGTGTCTCATCGGAGTACCCCCCCTTTAGGCCACCCACTTCCATGACATAGATGTACCCATTCAGATAATAGAGGATGGTGTATCCTGTTTCGTCCTGTCCACGACCACTGGGGTCTATGACCAGCAGTTTCAGTCCATATGGGGCAACCTCAGGGCTGACACTATGATGACCGAAGTACCTGTCACCTTTCAGGCCCAACACGGGGGCATCGTCGTTACTGATGGTCTTGGACGGGTCTGGCATCCATTCGATGGACATGGGGCCCTTCTCGAAGCTATAGCGTCCCACTATGAGATCACGGAGCTTGAGCGGGTACTTGTCAGCATCAGACAGGCTGGTGTCCAGCATGAACTGGAGCATGAAGCCAGCCTTACGGTAGGACAGCTCTCGTTTCTGTAGGTCTTCCTCATCGAACCTTCGGGGGTCTGTAGGTTTACCTGCGAGCTTCGGATTGGCATCGTAGCGTTCAGCTATGTATGGAGCCAGTTTGTCACCATAACTCTGTCTATGTTTGTCATCATAGGGGTAGCGTGCAGGCCAGATATAGGTTGTGTATCCGCGCTCTTGAAGCTCATTGTACAAGGACATCTCGTTCTGGGGTGTCCCAAGGTAGAGAATCTTCTTGTTATCACCGGGCTTCAAGATAGCATCGAACTCCTTCACCAATTCGAACAACCTATCTCTCATTGTCTGAGTGAAACTGTTTCCCGGAATTTCCACGTCATCAACACATATGATGTCTGCACGGCTACCCGTAAGCTGACCTGTGATGCCCACAGACTTCACAGACGGGCTGTGGTCAGGCAGGGCAGGCCCCACATCAAACAGGTTCTGAGTGTCTCGTTGACCCTCACGGGCCTTAAGGTGACTCAAGAACGGAATCTCGGCGATAATCTTTTTGATGAATGATGCGTTTGCGTCTGCACGTTCCTTGCTGGCAGATACTATCATGATTTTGGTGTTAGGCTCACGCCACAATACCCATACGACATAGGCGCAGGTGATGAAGGACTTTGCGACCCCCCGGAACCCCTGAATGATGAACCTGTTGTTCGGGGGATTCTGGAGGGTCTTCGCAATGTCAACTTGGAGTTCTGTAGGCTTGGGTAGACCAATCACCTTCCAGACAAGTGCCACGAATAGCGGGAATGACGTATAGAGAGCCTTTAGCTTGTCGTTGTTTGACATACTAGTTCAGTCCTTTGGGAATGTAGTCGCTGTCATCCAGTTCCTGAACACCCGCCAAGAGCTTGGCAAGTGCGCTGTCTGTGTCACCAGCCTTTGGCACGATGTCGATGTTGTTACGTTGGAGTTCCTTGATAATGGCGCTGTATAGACTTGGTGTTCGCTTATCAGGGTCTTTGAGATCTTCCAGCATAGACGCTAACATCAGCGTGTGGATTCCCTCAAGCATTTCCTCCTTTGGTTTATTCATTCTTCTTACCTCCAAACACATTCTTGATAATGTTCAGGATACCGGAACCAGCACTCAACAGCTTATCAATGAGGGAAAACCATTCAAAACGATTCATATGTTACTCTCCTTTATGTTTGGAAAAGAATGTACGCTTGACTGCACAGACAGTACCTACAATTACGTATACAAGGGTCATGACCTGAACCCACTCTGATATATTCATCCCTAGGAACAAACCCCCAGAGACTATGAATGGTGGAATATATTCAGTGATGTCACGCAAACTTGACCTCCTTATTGTGGACGAGAGGGAACACCTGTTGTCCCCTCCCGTGGTTAGACGCTATGATTGTTTGTCGGTAATCTTCTGGGTCTTGTCCAGACTGCTACCAAAGTAGTAGTTGAAGACAGTACCGAATCCAGTAGCAACCGTACCTAACAGTACCATCAAGGACGGATTGTCAGTCAGGCTCATGTATCCGAGGAGTGACCCTCCAAGAATCCCAAAGAAACCCAAGGTGACAATGATACCCAGCACGGCTTGCATATGAGACTTCTTTATGACTCCCTTAAGGTTCTCAGTGTTCATCACTCACAGACCTCACTTATCGAGAAACCTTGGAAGGTCAGGCCACTCAATGTTCACCGGGAAGAGTGGCTGGTTCGGGACATCACGGAGAGCCTGTCGGTATTCCTTGATGGGCACAAGGTCTTCTTCGGATATTGGATAGTCGACCATAAGAAGATAGTCAGTCTTGGTTATTTTTTGATTGCGAAGTTGCCGGGCTTCACGTGCAAGAGCCTCAATAGAAGGAGCAGGATTCTCACATACTTCATAATATTCTCCTTTGTCTTTGATGTTACAGTTGTTGAGATTGCACCACTCACTTGTCTCCGCATAGACACGAAGGTCAAGGGTGTCTTTGTACAGTTTTGTTCCGAGCATATTACCTCCTTTGTTTAGAACCCACAGGCAAACCAACTGAATCGGACAGCGTTACTCCAACCACTACCAACAAGGTTGAAGCTGGTGTTGTTGGCTTCATAGGCTGCAAAATCAAGATTACCATAGGAGCCACTTGCTGGAGTGACTATAAGAGTCCTTATTTCACCCCAGTTGTTGGCAAAAGGGGTCGGATAGTTAATCGTGGAGTTACCACTGGCGACCAGAGTACCACCCTGTTCAATCCAACCATCACTCCAGAGACGATACCACTTTGTGAGGTCTCCAGCCAGATAGCTTTGTTTTACGTAGCGTACTTCCTGTCTATCCACCATAAGTTTACCACTACCAGCAAGATGAAGTGAATGTGTAGTAATCTCACCATTCACCTTCCAACCACCACACATACCAACCATCCACTCGGTGTCAGTATGCACGAACTCATGGTAGACTATAAGGACATTGCTGGCGTTTGCCCACGTCTTGCCTGTTCCCTCAGCCCACTCAAAGGTCAGCCCAGTTTTCGAGGTAGACGTATTGAAGTTAAGGTTATTAAAGGAGTTCCTGAGGGCAGCCCCACGAACAGACAGGTCACCTGTCACCTCACCACCTGACTTATTGAGTTTGTTGTGCGTAAGACTGGTGATATTGGTCTCAGCGTTCCCTACTCGTGTGGTCATGGTAGTTACTTTACTGTTGACGGTATTCAGGTTCCCATTGAGTGTGGAGATGTCACTGGTATGTCCAGACACAACAGTATTCGTGTTGTTGATTTTCTGATTCAGACTAACGTCTTCATCTTCGAGAGCAGACACTCTACTCTCAAACACGGACACATCAACCGAGTCAGCCGCAGCTTTTGCACGGTCAGCATCAGCCTTTGCTTGGTCTGACCAACCTTTGGCGGCGGTCATAGACCCTTCAGCATCAGACACATAACCAGCGAACTCACCACGAACAATCTCAATGGCATTGTCTACCACGTTCTGAGCGGCATCCTCGGAGACTTTGGCAGCATCAGCATGACTTTTGGCAGCATCAGCATGACTTTTGGCAGCATCAGTCCATGCATGTGCAGTAAAAGCCGACGTCTCGGCTTTGGATGCACTGGTGGCAGCAGCAGCCGCGGCATTGGTAGCCGTAGTAGCAGCTGTAGAGGCAGTGGTAGCAGACCCCTCAGCAGCAACCTTATGGCTACTTGCAGCATCTGCCCAATTCTTGGAAGTGACTGCACTGGCCTCAGCTTTCGTTGCAGCTGTTTCTGCCCTGTCACGAGCAACCGCAGCGCCACTGAGGTCAGCTTTATAAGTTCCATAATTCAGGGCATCACCGTTTTCCACAGGGTTGGCAATGTGGGTAATACGTCTCCAACGGGCATCAAGGTTACCGTAGATGTCTGTACTGATGGTGTCCACAGTCATGTCCTTTGCTTCTTCTGCAATGTGCAGAACTTGAAGCTGGGATGTATTCAGGTCAAAAGACCGGAGTACCGAGGCATCTTTGAAGTCGACAATACGGTTCGTGGAAGTTACCCGTCTGATTGTAAGGGTCTCACCAGCAAGTGGCGCAGCCGCGCGTTCGATGACAGTAGGGGAAATAAAGCTCCAAGTAACCCCCTGAGCTTCCTCAGTACCATTGACAGAAACACGAACAAAGGTTCGATTAAGATAGTCAAAAGGCACAGTGAACTGACGAGTCACCCCGTCACCGGGATAGACAACAACAGTATTAGCCATTTATATCCTCCTTTTTATTCTTTTAGCATTTCGATGAAGTAGTTCTGGATACCGGGCCAGTTAGGGGTTATTCCCTTAAGACTCCTCAGGAAGTTCTTCTGGATGGTCTCTTGGTCTTTCAGGTTGAAGTCCGTAGTACCAAGACCATTCCGTAGCGTATCAAATGCGGACTGCCCAAACTGGACGACAGACTGTCCAGACCCAAGGGCGGGGAACAGGTTCTGAACCCAGTCTCCCACCTTAAACATGGCTGTGGTATCCCTGTCGTTACCATAGTCGGTGGACACTGTGGTCTTCCCTGAGGGGTTCGCAAGGCCAAGTATGTTGAGGCCCAAGACAGGTGCAGCGAGGATACCGTTTCGCAACAGCCCTCCATTATAAGCAGCGACCATCAAGGCTTCCCCACTATCAAGGTCATCCAGACTGTCAATCCCAAGGTTCCTCTGGAGGTACTTCGTGCGGTCTTCATTGTTCATACCGACCGTCCTCAGACTGGTGATGCCAATATGACCAATGGTAGCTAGGGCTCCGGAGATCATCATGGTATTCAGTTGCGACAATCCACCTTCATCCTCAATACGGTTCATGGTCTTTGCCAGTCGCTTGTTATAGGAGCGTAGCGCAAAGGTCTTGAACTGCATGAGAAGAGGCAGAAGAGGGTTCTTGTTGTCTGCCCAAAGGAAGGCATCAGCAGCAGTGTCCCTCTGGATGACATTGGAGGCCACATAGTCTCCCATGCGCCTGATGTCAGCCAAAGCAGCTGCATCACCAAAGAGGGCATCACTGTTTGTTATCCGAATGGCTCCATCGGAATCAATCGTGGTAGCCTTTCTAACAGCCTCAAGCATGGCCTCAGCTCTCTCAGGGGAGATGGAGTTTCTGTTGAGGTCTACCTTATTGAAGAAGCCCTTCTTGGTCTTAGGGAGACCGTGGGCAGACCTAGCCATTTCAGCAAGGAACTGTCCCTGAGCTTCACCCACGATACTCCTTTGGGTTGCCTGTAGGTACTTGGTGAATGGTGAGACACCAGCAGCCCATTCAGAACCAGACACAATACTGGCAAGGAACTTGTTGCCATTGTATCTGTGGATGTTTCGACGACTGATGTCCCTCCACAGGTGGAGCTGCCGTACTTCGTCACCAAAGACCATGTTCTGGATAGCCCGGACATCAGCTTCCTTCATTCCACCCTTTGTCCAGTTACCAAGGAGCTTGGATGCCCCCGGGACAGACCGTAGAAGGAATGAACCGCCATATGCCTTGATACCTTCAGCCACCTCAGTGTGGTTCATAAGACCCATGTAGGCGTTCTTTGTGCCAAACGCAAGGTTCCGAAGAACATCAGAGACAGCATTGAGGGTACTCAGACCACGCGGGTTATCCATAGGAGACATGCCGTACATGAGTTTTACGGATTGTCTCAGTGCAGTGTCCATATCGTCAGCAGCCTTACCGGGGCCGTGCTCGAGTTTGTAGTCATTAGCAAGTTTGGAGACATGTTCCTGAACACCGTCCCAACCCCTCAGACCAATCTCATCAAACGCAATGTCACCTTGAGTTCTCCTCATGTAGGAGCTTACGGTGTCAAACAGGTTACGTCGAAGACTGTCAACAGACACCTTACCCACAGGACTGTCCACCTCGAAGTCAGTCCTCCAAGGTGTTCTCTCATGGTCATAACTCATGGAGTCCTCACGGTCTTTGAACAGGTTGCGCTGAGAACGGTTCTGGTCAATGTAACCAAAGGCATCGTCATTGGCTTTCTTGGACAGCCACTCATTGAAGGTTTTCTGTGCACTGGTTTTGTCCGTCTTCATGGCTGCCTTCTCCTCGTCTGTCAGTGTTCTCTCCCAGAACTTCTGGAGTCGGACACGGGTATTCGGGTCATCAGCACCTCGAATCAGGCTTTCCCTGAGGAGTCTATGGGCCTTCTCAAGTCCACGCTTGCCACCCCCAAGGGCAGCAATGAGGTCAGCAGTCTTCATTTCGTCGATAGACAGGGGGATATATTTATCGAACTTCTCATCAATGAAGCCACGAGCATGAAGCTCATTACCCCGTCTGCTCAACATCTCATGCATGTCAGACACAATGTCATCTATGAGCTTGTTGTTGAGACCAGAGTCCTGACCAGCCATCCGTTTGTAGATAGCGCGCTCAATGGCCTCCTCAGAGAGACCCTGAGACATCAACTTGTCGTAGTTGTCATTGTATCGGTTACTCCACTTAAACAGGTCTTTCTCACCCTGTTCCACAATTTCATTGACAGTGCGTGTAGAACCTACTTCCATGTTCACCACTGTACCGTCTTCCATCTGGACACGAGTACCACGTTCATGTCTGAACAGCTTATTACCGAAGTCAGTAATCTCTTTGGACTTACTGGCGAACAGGGTCTCACCTATAGTCACCCTAGGCATCTTGGCTTCAACCCAGTCACGCATGTTGTTGAGACGGGCTGCCATACCTCGTGAACCACCTATTCCTTCCAAGATGGCTGGGTCAGGTTCCCGACCAGACCGAATGGACTCCCGGATGATGTCTGCACGTCTGGACGTATCGCCGACAAAACGGGCACCCTTAGGGAGAACCTTTGCAGCACCTTCAATAAGACCTGCAAACACAGCGCCACTTGCGGCGTCCATAAGGATGTCTGACTCAATACCTGTCACGGATTCCCGGAGCTGTCCAGACAGAACGTTTCCGAGAGACCCTCCAACGATAATACGACCAGCAGTCCCAAGACCACCTGTCGCAAGCGCACCAGCCCAATTAAGGGGGTCAACGACAGCCTCCCCAAGTCCCGAAGTGAGGGACGTGAATAGACCAGACTTGTCCAAAGTGTTCGCATATTCCCGGTTCTCATGGTAGATGTCCAGTCTGGATTTGATGTCCTCTTTGGATGCCAGACCACCAACAATAGAGCGATATGCTGTCTTGTCGTAGTCCACAGCCTCAAGGATGCCAAGACTTTCTTCATCAGTCGGTACATAGGACTCACCAATGCCGAAGGGGTCAGTACTGGCAAGCTGCTGGCGGACAAAGGTTCCAGTGGCTCCATGCTTGATGCCACCTAGGAATCCTGCGGAGTCCTCAGGTTGCTTGATGGATGTAGTAGTGCTGGACATAGTAACGGGGTCTGCCAAGTTGTCAAAGATGGATGTCGCTTCAAGTCTGGCAGGATTCTCGAAGCTGTTCAGGGACATCGCATCAGATTTATTTGGGACTGGACTGGCTAGGAGTTTGAGGTAGTTCTGGGTCTCCACAGGGAGTTTCGACACATTACCACGCTGGTAGTTCCTAGCCGCTTTCGTCCCTCCATTGTAGGCGACAACTGCTGTATTCCAGTCTCCATAGGTTCTCATAAGGTCAGCCATGTACTTGGCGCCAGCATTGATGGATTTTACAGGGTCAAAGAAGTCAGCATCCGTCTCCAGACCATACATCTTACCCGTACTGGGAATGAACTGGGCAAGACCTTTGGCCTGAGCCACGGATACCGTATCAGGTTTGAAGGAAGATTCCGTCCAGATTTGCTTGCGAAACAAGTCCGGGGGAATATTGTTTGCTTTAGCCGCCGCTTCGATGATAGCATCGTACTCACTCGGAACGGACGGGTCATAAACTCTTGCCATGCGTTCATTCTCCTCTTTTGTTAGTTATTGTTTTGGTCGTCAGTTGTTGTGGATTGGTCAGGTGTGAAGTCCCATCCGTACTGAGTGTTACCACCTCTGGTGTCCACTGTCTGAGACTTGTTGTAGGACTTGGCGTATTCAATGGCGGACATCTTGGCCTTCTCAGCCTCAGCTACAAGTTTGTTGTAAGCTGGCCTGAGGGCTTCCTGAGTGATGACACCAGCCAATGTACCTGTCCGGTTGTTCTGAACAAGAAGTATCTCACGAGCCACATCGTAGCGAACCGACACGTCTTCCTCAGGGACACCTGCGGTAGACAAGATGTTCTTGAGCTCGACATCAATGGCATCACCAGCAACCTCAGCCGGAAGATTGAGATTGTTGGAATTGAAGAAGCCAGTCGGGACAGCCGTACCTGCGACATTGATATGAGTTTCATTGAATCGCTCAATGGCCTTTTCATAGGCATCACTAGGGGTCATCCCGGCCTTGATGCCGTTCGCTGCCCAGACATAGACGGTGGTGGTCGCATAGTCACCAGTGATACCCCGGGACTTAGCTCCGCTGTCCTGCAACACGATGTCTTTCAGGATTCTGTCCACCTTCATTCTGTCATTTCTGTCCGTGGCCTCGAATGCCGCCATACCCGCTACGACCTCATTGTACGGCGTACCAGAGGACAGGGCATTGTAGACACCAATCAGCTTGTTGGCATCATCATTCCTCATGCCACCAGTAGCTGTCATGAAGTCTCCCGGATTGGTGACATACAGGGACATCAGGCTCTCCAGACGTTCTGGCTGAGGAACCTCACTGGACATCAGTACGTCACCTTTGGACAACTGCATGTGGGACGTGATGGCTGCCAAGACAGTATTGACCTCACGGTTCAGCTCTTCACGGGCGGGATTGTTTGCTCCGGGATGTGTAGCCAGCTTTAGAATGTCCTCTGGTTTCATAGAGGACTTGGCGTAGACCCAAGCGGCATCCATGGCCTTTTTGTCTGTTCCTTCCAAGTCCAGCGGATTGACATTCTCTCCACGTACCATCCGTTCCAGCATCTGGTAGGCATTGATGACCTTAAGGTTCTCTTCCTGTTGCTTGGCAAGAGCCTTCTCATCAGCCTCAGCCTGTCGATATGCCTTATCCCGGATGGTCTCAATACCACGCCTGATGAGTTCCCCACGGTAGGACGCAATGCCTCCTGTCTGTTCCATCTCCTGTTCGTAGGCAGTCAGTAGGCCCGTGATGTCACCCTGATTGACCAATTCGTTGATACCTACGGAGAACTCCATGTAGGCACGATGGTCTGCACTGTCTCGGACACTGAGAGACTTTGCCCGAAGACTACGAAGACCATCTTCCCCAATGATAGACCCAAAAGTCACCCCGTCTTTCTGACCGGGAATCTGTTTGTCCTTGAGTTCATCAATCAACCGGGCCCCATCCGGATTGTTCGCAAGGTTCTTCATAACAGACTCTGCGACTCTTGCGGACTCCTGAGGATTGGCATTGAAGGCCCCAAAGTTGTAACTATTGGTGAACTGCTGATGAATCTCCTCACCAGTGACGTTTGGTCTTGCAATCACTGTATTGAGCTTGGCTGTCTCTGCCAAGGTGGACTGTTTTCGATTCCAGTCGTTCTGTACGATGACCTGAGCATCCATAATGGACTTGCGGGACTTGTTTCCATTTTCCCAGAAACCAGTGTTGTATGCACTGTCTCCACCGCCAGCATACGGGAAGATGTCCCTTAGTTCCTCAAAGGATTTGTTCATATGTTTGAAGAACTCGGCATCCACATCCTCAGGGGTCTTACCGACAAACTCGTTGCTGGCTACCCGTTGTTGGAAGTCCTGCAAGGCCATGTTTGCGGAGATTTGTCCATGCAGGTTCTTGAGGCGTGACATAGCAATCGGGTCATCTTGGAATGGGATGTTGTTGTTGTTCACAGCCTGTCGGTATTCCTCAAGACTGTGGGACTTCATGAAGGACTCAGCCTTTGCGAATGATTGTTGTTTTACGACATCAGCGACCTTTGCGGTCTTACCGATGGCATCAAACACCTGAGCCGCCCAGTTCACCTTGTCGGTAGACTGGGTAGTGGCTGCTACAAACTTTGGTGCAGTTCCACTGACAGAGGTGAGTTGCCCCACCCCTGCCGCGAACTGTCTATGCCAGTTATATGCACGCTGGGTAGACACTGTTTAGAACCTCGCTTTGTTGTAATTGAGTTGTGACAGGTTCGCTGTAGGAATCTTAAGGTCACCAGCTCTAGACACATAGCCAAGACCCTGTTGGGTAGCCTGTTGAACACCCTTAGAGATAGCTGGCTGAGCGACTATTTCGGTCGTAGAGCCACTCATCATCTCACTTACGGTTTTACCTATGGTTGCCCCCATGAGAGCACCATTGAGTGCACCTGAGGCAATCTTGAGGACAGACCCGAAGCCTGATGTGGTGGCGCCCTTAGCTTGACTGTAGGCTGCCTCCATCTGACTCTTGGTGGTGAGATAGAGACTCTGAGCCTCATTGCGAAGATTCTCTGCCTGTCTGTTGAAGTTATCTTTTACGTTTGTCTTTGCACGTTCATCTGTCGCTACAACGTCCTGCATAACCTTCTCACTCGACCGTCCTTCAACACCTGATTCAGCTTGTGCGGCTTCCACCATGCTTTGGTTCTTCATCGAGTTGAGAGACATGTCAAAGAGCTGTGCTACCGACTCCTCGTACAGAGACCGCCCCTGCCGAGACAGGTTTGTCAGACCGTAGTTGTAGTTCAACGTCAGGGCTTTAACCTGAGCCTTATAGTTGGCTACAACCTGTTTGTTACTTGCACCGATACCAAAGGCGGAGAGACCACCTCCGATAAGGGCACCAGCCGTCATCACACCAATCATGTATTTATCACCTCCGTGTTAGATGCGTTGGTTACGTCTGTTATAAAGCCCTTCCCAACCACCAGAGACAATGGTGACAGGCATGACACCAGTAGAGCTGATGGTAATCCGGGTGTCCTCATTGAGGTTCTGGATGGGGAACTTTATAGTACCATCAGTAACCGGGAGGGAACCAAGGACGTTATCGACAGTCCCCAAGTTTCTTGGAGTGCTTACGTATTTGAAGATGCCCCTTGAGGTGGTAACAGTGACATCATATGGGCCACTACGGGAGTGATTGAACCATCCACTCCGCAGCTGGAGCCTGCCCTCAGTCTCAGCCACAACACCACCTGAATCGTTTGATTGTTTAATCATGAATTTACTGACACCTATAACCATGTCATAGACGTTACCAACCATGATAGGGGTTCCTACCCAGTTACCATAGAAGGAGATTTTACCGTAGTCCTCCTCATAGTCCTCACGATAAACAGCGTCAGACACGATTCCCCAGTCAGTCAAGACACAGACGTACTTACCTGATTTTGGTGTGTGCCCATAATACAGCTCGGACAAGTAGACATCAGTCGTGTTTGTCATGGGATTGTAGGCAGGGACAGTTGTCGTACTCCCAAGCGTCCATGTCTCAGGAATGTATGCAAACCTCTTGCTGTCCATATACAACCTGATGGGCTCCGCTTCCATGTCCTTGGTTGTCCCAGCGAACTTCATCTTCTCCAAGTGAATCCCGTCACCCCTTTTCAGCACGAACACCAGCTCATCATCGACAAACTGAATCCCTAGGATAACATTGTGTGCCCCCATGCTCCACTTGCTCCAAGATTGCTGGAGAAAGCCGGAATCCGTGAGGACATACTTGAACACCCAGAGACATGCCCTGTCTCCATAGGATTGACACAGCAGCAGGGATTCACCAGTGTGACCCACAATATTGAAGACACCGTTCGGAATGTAGCGCGGACAGTGTGCTGTAATCTCAACGGCGTTCTTGATGTCTGTTGCGGTGTCCATCACATAGTACCGGAAGATGGGGCTGTACTCTGCCTTCTTTGCAGGGAAGTAGACATCACGTCCGAGAGGTAGTGGTCTACAGGCGGCATCATAGGTGAAGGTCGTGGTGGTGTCAACTCGTACAGACTTTGGGGTGAGCACACCGTCAGCCTTAAGGACGAACTGCTGACCATCCGCAAACAACAACAACTCATTCGAGAGGGGCACAGCGTGGGTCAGGTTGATAACCTTGTTGCTTGATACCATTACGTCTATTGGGTCAGTGTCCTTCACGGCAGACCCACTGTCAAACCAGAAGTTAAAGAAGTCGGCACTCTTTGACAGAATGACGCTTTCTCCGGACAACATACCGAGGCGATTACGGAAGAAGAACAAATCGCTAATCTGCTGGTCAGCAAAGGACGGAATAGCGTTTGTCTTGTCATCCCCGGTCAGACGACTAGCCCACGAAAGGTTGGTGAACTCAAACTCACCGTCAGCTCTCCGAATCAAGGCATGAGGCATCGTTCCCCAGTGGATGTCCGTAAGTATACCGGGGGCTGCACACTCCAGCCAGTTGTTCTTGGAGCCGTCATATCGTAGCCAGTAGTTGTCATCAGCAGTCGTACCCTGTCCCACAATTTCCACCATGTAACCATGAGGGGCCTCAGGTGGGAGCTTGGTTGTACTACTTACCTGATTCTTGAAGCAGTACATGTATTGATTACCATATCCGTCTGCTGCCACAACATTGTCGTCCCAGCTGCTTAACGGAATGGTGATGAACGAGGAAGACGCTGTATGCGCTACTTGGTTGGCGGTAAGCTGATTAGACAACTCAGCAATGATGTTCTGAGCTCGGGTAGCATTTACATGCCACGTCTCAGAACCATCTGGGATACTGTACTCGGCCTTCTTTTCACCGTTGATGTATATCTCAAAGGACTTACCGTAGTCACCACCTTTGACATAAAAGAGCGCCTCAGGACTTCTAGAGGGAGACCTTTTGTTTGTGTCCATTCTGACGATGACCGTCTTGTTCACAATGATAGTGTAGTCAGCAATCGTAATGGCACTGTAGGCTGAGTGAGCAGGCGCACCGGGGGCAAGTAGATAGCTACGAGCTGCCTCAGGGATGTGGACAACCTTTTGGGCTCCATCATTGGTGTTGTACACCTCAATGTATCCACTCTCCGCATGAACCAAGACGATATACCTTTCGGTTGCATCACGATCAATGAAGTGGACAAACACATTGTCGCTGATGGCTGCATCACGAATCCGTTTGACATGGACAGTTGGCGGTCTCTTTTGAAGGCCAGCCACAGGGTCTGACAGACAATTGAGCTGTTCTTCGAGCTGGTCAGGATACTTCAAGATGTCTGGTTGCTGGGACACCCCTCCTTTGAAGCTCGGAATTGATTGGCTGATAAGGGGCATGTAAACGTTACCTCCTCTGCAACTGACCGGAGATGTAGGTATCCCCGAAGATGGTATAGTTTCCGTATTCAAGCTCGTAGTTCAAGAGGTCTCGACTGGCATCCTGTTCGGCAACCTGTAGTTCCGCATCGAGTTCCTGAGAGGTCAGGTAGCGGGACTGGAAGAGACGAGCAGCACGACACGTGACATACTTCTTGTGGACTTCGGGCATATAGTCAAAATCGACAGCTTCCACAAGTGTGGACAACGTGAGCCCATCGGGGAACTGACTGGTCTGGTTATCAAGGTCGAAGAAGTAGTTATCCCGGTTCACGAGATTACTGTCTGCACCAACAACCTTCAAGTAGGTGTTCAGGTACTTCACACGGTTGTCGTAAAAGTCACTCATGAGCTTCACATTCGACCTTGTGTTGAACGCCCAGCCACGAGATTGAACCTCACGATTGACCCGCTGAATCATGGCTTGAGCATTTACGACATCAATATTGGAGTAGGCCGAATTATCAAGGGTCAACGCTGGAGGCGCACCAATTGCGGACAGGACTTCATTCACAGCCTCCAGAAAGTTATTCGGGGTCACAATCACAGGTGTTACCTCCAGTGTGGTTACATGGTTACAAAAAAAAGGGGAGACACCAAGACAGAGTGCCTCAATGTCTCCCCTAGGGCGGTCGGTGTGTTTATTCTCCCTCGACCTTATGAACCGCAGAATCACCTCCTCCGGGAGTCTTTGTGGTGGATTTACGTTGTTGACGTATCACCTTTGGAGCCTCAGGCGGCTCTTTGACAGCCACAGGTTTGACCGCTTGTCCCTTAAAGGGGCGGTCAGAGATGATGATGGTTTTGGTCATGAGCTTACGCCTGAGCCTGCTTCACCAGAACACACACGGCTTCGGGGCGGAGGCCACCATGACCCATAGCGTACTTGGCGACAATCTGGTCAGCCTGATATTCGGTGCGGCGAGCACGTTCCATAGCGAGGTCTTTCAGCTTCACAGTGGCAGCAGCCGAGCGGTGGAAGACAATACCCTGAAGTTCAGCCGTAGCCAGAGAGGTCTCCAGAGGATGCTTGGAGCCAGCAGCGGCCTGACCGAAGTGCGGAACTTCCACAATTTCGAAACCAGCCACAGGCATCAGCTTACCCGTCTCCGGATTGAACAGGGCCTGATAGTTGGCAGCGGACGGCATAAGGGCCAGCAACAGGGCCGAATAGGTATCAGGGGAGCAGACAAACACGCGCTCAGAGGCCGGGACATAGTTCTTGGTCATCTCGGCACGGGCCTGAATGAGGGCATTGAGAACCTTCGTACCGTAGGCAGCATCGCCAGTATTTTCACCAACGACAAGCTCGGTACCAGTACCAGTACCAAGAACACCGTTCGCCGCAGGGATATTGGCAGTCGTATTCTTCTTGCACAGGTTGGCAATTTCGTTGATAATGGCGCAGTCAGCGGACACAGCGAGGGATTCGCCCAGCTGTTTGCTGTACTCGGAACGGACATCGTAGTGGTTCATGGCGTCATCAATGTCCGCAATCATGGCATCAGCGGTGAGGAGACCATCAATCGTGATGACCTTCTCGTTGTGATGCATGGCCTTACGCTGTTCATCAAGGGAAGCGCCCGCTTCAAGGTACTGAGCAAGAGCGCGGCCCATAACGGGGAAACTAGCACTCTTTCCG
>ULRE01025434.1_pt1 | contig 16263 bp, 13 predicted proteins | sample 1955141 | NCBI WGS metagenome assembly ULRE01 (sample SAMEA4835674, study PRJEB28245) | human gut metagenome | biome: gut microbiome; material: fecal sample | place: Denmark | collected 2008
AAAAAGTCAAAGTCAATATTATTCTTATTATTTAAAACATTTAATACTTTTTCCGCTTTATTTAATATTTCTTGTATTACATCATATTTTCTCAAAAAATATAGTTCTCTATACAAATAATATTTTGATTTGTCATTTTTAATATTCACTTTATGTACTACATCATCTATGACAGGTATCATATTATTTATTGTTAGCTGTGCAATTACTTCTTTTTTATTTTTAATATTTATTGTTAATTTTGGATTTCTCTTCTTAACTTTCGACGTAAAAGGTATACAATAGTCAGTTTTTTCTTTTGTTATTAATATTCCATAATATTTTCTATTTGACTTTTTTCTAACATTTTTATCATATTTACTCAAATATTCTAAATACATAGGATCAATCTCATATACGCTAAATTTTCCTTCCTTTATTCTCATATTTCACCTCTTTTCGCACAAAAATAGAGACTACAGCTAGTAGTTAATACTAGTTATAATCCCTATTTCATCATCCTTAATTCTCCTCTAAAGTGGGAGCTTACTCATCTTGAATTCTCCTCTAAGTGGGAGCTTACTCAATTGTTTTCTCCTGTATAGTCGGAGCTTACTCATCTTCTATAGCCTTAGTATAGCATGACTATGTGCAAGATGTCAATACAAAAAATTTATATTTTTCAATATATTTTATTCATTTTTTTACAAATTATTACATACATTTTTTCAAAATCCACTTATTTTAAGTTTTCTTCTACACATTTCAAAGCTTCTGATATTACTTTATCCATATCATAATATTTATACATTCCAAGTCTTCCACCAAATATAACATTTTTGTCTTTACTTGCTAGGTCTGCATATTTCTGATATAGTTCATTATTTTTATCATTATTTATTGGATAATATGCTTCTTTTTCTCTGTTCCAGGTATCTGGATACTCTCTTGTTATTATTGTTTTTGAAATTGTATCTTCTTGTCCTAGACTTTTTGCATATTCAAAATGTTTATGCTCTATAATTCTAGTATATGGAACTTCGTATTCAGTATAGTTTACAACTGCATTTCCTTGATAGTTTTGAATATTCAATTCTTCTTCTTCAAATCTCAAACTTCTATATTCAAGCTCTCCAAATTTATAATCATAATACTTATCTATTGGTCCTGTAAATACTATTTTCTCTGCAATATTATCAAGTTCTTGTTTATGTTCAAAATAGTCATAATTTAATTTTACTTCTATTCCATCAAGCATCTTTTCTATAATCTGAGTGTATCCTCCCATTGGGATTCCTTGATATTTATCATTAAAATAATTATTATCATATATGAACCTTACTGGTAAACGTTTTATTATAAAGCTAGGAAGCTCTGTACATTTTCTTCCCCATTGCTTTTCGGTATAACCTTTTACAAGCTTTTCATAAATTGTTTTTCCAACTAAAGAAATTGCTTGTTCTTCTAAATTCTTAGGTTCAGTAATTCCAGCTTCTTTCTTTTCTTGTGCAATTTTTGCTTTTGCCTCTTCTGGCGTTACTACGTCCCATAACTTATTAAAGGTATTCATGTTAAATGGCATATTGTAAAGTTCATTTTTATAGCGTGCAACAGGAGAATTTGTATATCTATTAAACTCCGCAAATTGATTTATATAATCCCATACTTCTTTGTTACTCGTATGAAAAATATGTGCACCATATTTATGTACATTGATTCCGTCTTTATTTTCTGTATAGATGTTTCCAGCTATATGTTGACGTTTGTCTATTACTAAAACTTTCTTTCCTCTTTTATTTGCCTCATAAGCAAATATTGAACCAAATAGGCCAGAGCCTACAATTAAATAATCATACTTCATAATTTTCTCCCCATTTCTTATAATTTTATGGAACCACTTTTTTTATAATTGGTATCTTTTTCAAAGTCCAAACAATTCCCAAACTGATTAAATATACTGCTACTATTCCAATCGTTCTGAACGACCAACTGTACTCATTCCAATTTAAAAAATGACTTATATAATACTTAACAATCATATGTATTAAATATACACCAAAGCTACAACCAGCAATATTGGCTAGGTACTTTCTTAACTTGTCATTATTTATTTTCGCATCAAAATTTAAATTTTTTATAAATACGAAAATCGCACTTGAAAGCAATATGCAATGCCATGAAAAATATCCCCAACTCGATTTAACTACATACCCTGCATTCTTGCTTAATATGAATGTTGTAAGGTATCTATAAATAAGACCGACGAATGCTCCTATAAAAATCACTATACGTTGTTTTTTGTTTAATTCTTCTGTGGATAATAAATAGCCCAAAATTACATATATTAAATATCCGTTTATCCTTATTGACAAAGCTTCATTCCAATAAATTTCAAACATTCCTAGTATATTAGGCACTAAACCATTGAAAATAAAAAATAAAATAACTATAAACCATAGTGTTTTTCTGTATTCTTTATTTGTCAATAAGGATAGCAATGGCATTGTTAGGTATACACCTAATATTTCAAACATAAAATAATAGATAAATTGTTCTTTATTGCTAAAGAATGCATTCAGCCAATCTCTCACTCCATGATATACAGAAACATCTATCTGTTTTGTACCAATTTCCCATACAAACATAAAGATAGCCCAAAAGATAAATGGAATTAGAACTTTTATCAATCTTTTCTTGAAAAATGTTTTAGTATCGTATTTTTCTCGGTAGTTCATTAAAGTGGCTCCTGATATCATCATAAATACTGGTACAGCCCAATACATTATACACTCAATTATTAAGCTGGTATTCCATGCTCTTATATTAGGATTACCATGTACAATTCCATTCATATGTAATGATATAACTGCAATTATTGCTATTATATTTAATATATCAAAGTAAACAATTCTCTGTTTTATATTTTTATCTTTTTCCATACATTACCTTCACTTAAATTTTTTTATGCTATATTAATCTATATTTTAATTTTTGTATTTATTTTTTTTAATATTTCTCTAACAAATTCATCTTTTAATACCAGCATACATATTCCATATGTAATTCCACCAGTAATAACTTGTATAGCTAACGTTGTAAACTTGCCTGCATTTATATTTTTTATTAATATGCAAACAATAAACATTATCACGCTAGATATTATATAATTTTTTGAAAGCTTTACTATTTCTTTTAAATCAAAATCTTTTCTTACAAAATATGCTTGAACTGCAGTTACACTAAATTCAGCAATTACAGTTCCTATAGATGCTCCAACAGCACCATATTTTCCAATAAGACATGCATTCATTATAAAATTCACAATTGCACCAACTATTACTGAAATAGTGTATTCCTTCTGCCTTTTTGTTGGTAGTAGATATTGAGTTCCAGTTACATTGCTTAATCCTATAAATAAAATGATGGGACTTATTACATTCATCAATATAGCAACTTTTTCATAGCCTTGTCCAAAGAAAATTGGCACAAAGTTTTCCGAAACAGCAATAATTCCAAATATCATCGGAAAAGCAAGGAAAAACACCATGTTAAATGATTTTTTCATGTATTCATTTACTTTTTCTTTTTCTCCATTTGCAAAGTTATTTGCAATTCTAGGCAACATAACTGTTCCAAGTGATGTAATAACAGCAAGTACAACTTTTATAATCTTTTGGCTTTGATCATAGAATCCAACTTCCGATTTATCTGATATAATCGTTCCTATCATTGTTCTGTCTAACACTGTATAAACTTGTACAGCTATTTGCGGTACAAATAGTCCAATAGTAGGTTTCAAATGTCTAAATATTTTTAGTTCTTTTAACTTAACTTTATCAAGATATTTAGGTAAATACAACCATAAAGAGCCATTTCCAACTAATATTGATAATACATAAATCCAGAAATATATGTACAAATCGCTTGGACTCTTAACAAACAAGAATATAGATACTACACTTATTAATTTTACTATAATATTTCTTAATACAGTCTTTTTAAATTCTTCTAAACCTTGGAAAAACCAGCTTATATCTATGCAGTTTCCTAATAATTCAAGTAGCAAAATTTTATAATACATTTGGTACTGTGAACCCTTTACAAAAGCAATATAAAATACAAACATTGATATTGCCATTGTTATAGCTCTAAATATTATAATCTCCCAGAAAATAACTGTATATTTTTTCTTATTTTCTTGATTATATGCTATCTCTCTTTGACCATATAAAGCAACGCCAAGCGAACCAAATAATATAAAATATGCAGATATTGACAGTGTATAGCTGTATATTCCTATATTTTCGGCTCCCAGTACTCTAGATATGTATGGCGTTGTGATTAGTGGTAAAATTAGCACTAATATTTGATATGTTAAGTTATAAATATAGTTTTTAGTTATTGATTTTTTCATTATGTTTTACTTTCTATTCAATTTCTCTATATATTTTTTTGATAATTGATTATATAACATATATCTGCTATATAATAAAACTTTACATTTCTTTGACTTTTTATATATATTATATATATCTTTACTTTTTTCTCTTAATTGTTTATTAAAATCAACTATTTTTTTCTTATTTTCATCAGATTGTTCAAAAGTAAGTAAAGTACCTAACTGAACATCTGCCATGTTAGCAATTGACTTACATACATATTTTTTTGTTCCATATTTTAGGTTGTCTATGTTTTGTACATAAAACTCAACTAACCTATCTAGAACCTGTTTATGCATTGCTATATTCTTCTGCATACTTGGTATGCTTACACTTTGTTGGCTTTGTGCAATTCTATATACATATATATTTATATCAATATATTTAACTGTATTTACATATAACATTGGTAAAAGTAGATATTCCATATCAGTATAGAATCCTTTGTCCAGTCTAATATTATAATCTTTTAATATTTGTGTTTTATATGTAACATTATGCATTTGTATATTTAATTTCGAACCAATATCTTCCATCTTGAATATCTCATTCTCTGGAATTTTTGCTTTAACTGTTTCTATAATTTTTTCTTGCTTGTTATCATATATTTCATAATTGGTCAAAATCATGTCTGCATCTGTTTTTTTTAGTTCTTCAATGAGTCTTTTTAAATTGTCCGTCTCTACCCAATCATCACCATCTACCATTTTAAAATATTTTCCAGTTGCATTACTTATCCCGCTATTGACCGTTGAACCTGGTCCTTGGTTTTTTTGCTTTATTAGTTTTATAGTATCAGGATATTTGTCTGCATATTCCTTTATAATATCAGCAGTTTTATCTTTTGAGCCATCATCAGTTACTATTACTTCTATATCATCTCTTACTTCTGAATTTATAAATGACTCAATATTTTGTCTTATCATATTTTCTATATTGTAAGCAGCAACACTAACTGACAATATCTTATTCTTAACGCTTTTTTCCATTTTTAATATTTCTTCCTTCCCACGGTTTTGAGTATTAATGCAGCTTATTAAAAGAGCAGTAAATATCATATATGGAATTAAGACCTGTACATCATAAAAGGCATTTCCAACAAATCCCTCAATCAAAATGTATAGTTGATAAGTCAAATATATTGATATATATTTTTCATCCTCATCTGATGCTTTTATTGTTATTCCCCTATACATTGCATATAATATTAATCCTAATATTATTACAGTACCTACAATTCCTATCTCACATAACATTTGCAAATATATATTATGTGCATCCATATAATCTCTTTCTTTTAACGCCATACTTGTATTATATAAATACTTATATGTTCCCCATCCACTTCCAAACAATTTATTTTGTTTGTAATTTTCTATAGCTAATTCATACATTGGTCTTCTTGATGCTAAGAGATCTTTCTTCTCTATCGATTCTATAGTTCTAGTTATCGGTCCGGAAATCTCTGGAATAAATATTGATAAAATTCCAATAAAAGTTACCGTTATTATGCTTCCTAATAATATTTTTTTTGCTTGTTTCTTTAAACTTCCTCTATTAATAATACCATATATAACTATAATCGATAAAAGTCCACCAAAAATCTGAGTTCTTTTCCCGGTTAGTAGCAAAGCTAATAATGTTATAATCATAAAGAATATATTAAATAAACTTTTTTTTCTATTTTGTTTGAAGTCTATCTTTAAATAAAATACTTCTATAATGGCACCGATTAATAAATATGCTGCATTTGTACTATAATGTTGAGTTAGTCCAGCTATTTGATTATGTTCAAATTGATACATTAGTTCCTTATTAAAATCCGAGAATAATGGCATTATTGCATTTAGATAAAATTGTGGAAATAAAAACGAAATAATAGTTGCTATTACATGTTCCATTACAAACATTAACATTACATTTAACGCAATTTTATACCATTTTTTTGATGAAGCAAGTATACATACAAGAATAATTGAATATATCGTAAAAAAAGGCATACCAAAATGTAAATTAAAAATATCGCCATTTCTTACTATAATTATCATACCTAACACGAATAAAGTTGCTATTGCTGTGCTAGAAATATATCGTATACTTTTCTTAATTTCATAAAAATGTTCTATAAATATAATTAATAAACTAATTACCATTAGAATAAATAGTATAAAATCATTTTTATACACATAGTCTTTTAACGAAATATTGAATGGATAAAAGAAAATCACAAAGAAAGACACATACATAAATATATTGTAGTGTTCTTGCATAAAGTTTATCATTTTTTTTATTACTATGTTCATTAAAAACTCCTTCTAATTTTCATATATTTTTTCTAATATTTTCGCTGATTCAATCGCATTATATCCTTTTTTTTCAATCAACGCAATTTCATTTATATTTCTTTTTGCTTCCTTATACTTTAATATTTCTTTTGCCCACTCAACAGCACCTTTATTTAATTCAATCTTTTCTAATAAATCTGTCACTTTGGCCTCATCAGGAATATTTTCGGAGCAAATAGTATGCAATCCTGCTGCTTGAGATTCTATCGCTGCAATCCCTAATCCTTCATATAAAGAAGGAAAGACAAAGATATCCATTGCCTGTAATATTTTATTTACATCACTCCTATCACTAAGCAATATAACATTGTTTTCTAAGCCTTTTTCTTTTATTTTTTCGTCAATTCTTTCTTTTAGTTCTCCATTTCCAACAATTATAAGTTTTGCATCAATCTCTGTTTTCAATATTTCTTCCAAAATATCTAATAAGAACATTTGATTTTTCTCAAATCCCATTCTCCCTACATTTCCCATAACAAAAGACTTCTCACATTTTAAAAGTTTTCTATACTCATTTCTTGTTTCTTCACTATATTGAAATTTTTTCAGTTGAATCCCATTTTTTATAACTTTATACTCTTTTTGCTCACATATACTTTTAGGAAATTTACATTCAGCTGCAATCGAAGAGCAAGCCAGATATTCATCAGTATTATGTATGAAAAGAATTTCACAGAATTTCTTTAGTATCTTTGTCTTCATATTTATTTTAGATGCACAATGCGAATGAACAATAACTTTTTTTACACCACTTTTTTTTGCTATTCTAGCGCCAGAAGCAAGCATTATGGTACTTCCAGAGTTTATATGTACTACATCATATTTATTAGTATCTAAAAATTTTTTTAATTCTCTCATAAAATACAGTTTTCTTAATTTAGAATTAAATCTCTTATTTCTAACAATTACTTTGCCACCGTAACTTTCAATCTTCTTTTTTGTATTTACGTTTTCACAATAATACGGAGTAAATAAATCAAATTGAAGTCTCTTTTTGTCAATGCATTCATACATGTTCATAACAAAGCTCTCTTCCCCACCATTTGCAATCGGCTCTCCAAATATCTGTAATATCTTCATATTGCATTTCTCCTTATTTTACATACTCAATCTTTGGATTAAACTTTTTTCCTTCTTTTACTGCCTCATTCATCATCTTAATTCTATACTTTTTATCCTGTTTGTCTGATTTCAAAATTCTCATTTTGTGGATTATTAGGCGAATATATAGTAATAACCATCCCTTTATTCCTTCTCTTCTATACAATACTACGTCATTCCTGTATAAGTATTTAAATCTTTCAAGTCTGTCATCAACCGTTGCAATACTTGCTCCAACATTCTGGTTGGATTTATGCGTTACAATGCTTTTTGATATATAGTAGCATTTATATTTTCTTGATATTCTTCTTGTATATTCCCAATCGTCTGTCCATATAAAGAAGTCTTTTATTGGCAGTCCCAATTCCTTAACAACAGGTGTTTTTATAAATAATGAAACAAAAGATGCCATCGCTATACTTTGCATATTTGTTTCAAAATCTGTTAACCATCTCGAGAATTTTCTTTTTTGGATATTCATTTTACAAATAGTATTATCCTTCCATAATACTTTACTTGATAGAAATCCATACTCTCCTTTCAACTGTTTATCAGCATTTATTAGTTCTGTTAATGAATTTTTATGTACAATGCAATCATCATCCATTATCCACATAAAATCGCAACCTAATTTATATGCCTCTTTCATTCCATAATTAAAGCCACCAGCTCCACCAAGATTACTCCCAGTATTCACATAATGTACTCTATTATTTTCCATTTCTTCTTCAATATACTCCCTGGTTCCATCTGTACTGGCATTATCTACAATTAACACATCACAATTTTTGTAGTCCTGATTGATTAGTGCATTTACACACTCTTTCAATAATTGTTTTCTGTTATATGTAACAACTATTGCAATTACCTTTTCTTTTTCCATAATTACTTTCCTTTTAAAAACTCTTTTCGTATTTTTTTCCTGTAATCTTGGCTCTTAGGAAACTCGTTCCTTTTTTCCACCAATTTATTTTCTGCATATCCATTACTTTTACTTCTTCATATTTTATTTGGTTTTTATTTATCCAAACATCTAATAAAAGTTCAGATATTCTACCATAAAATCTCGCATGGAAACTGTCATATTTACTTGCATCAGTTCTTTTTTCTAGTTCAAATAATATATCAAAAAGCCATGTACAATATTCATTTAATATTTCTTTTTTCATTATAAACATATTGAACATGTGTACTGATGTTCTTTTATGTAACTTATCAAACTCTTCTAAGTATTCTGGATATTTTTCTTCTATTATTTTTCTTGTTTCATCTAATGGCTCTACATACATAGTATGCTCATAATGAGAATACAAATTTTCTATATAGTAGTTTCTTTTTTTTGGTAGTATTACATCAGCATTTTCTAATATACTCTCTGCATCATTTTGTGTTAATACTATTTTAAATTTTTCATTTTCTTCTTTTGGTATTTTATTTGTATTTGTAAAATATCTTCTGTAATGAACTAGACCTATAAAGTCTGCATCTAAGTTTTTCCAAGACCAATATAATCCTGTTAGTTCACAAAAATACGGATTTTTAGAAGATATGTTATCTCCTGTATTATCCTGTATGTATCCTTCTATTTTTTCTTTTCCTTCTGCTCCTACTTGCACTGGAATATACATTTTTTCATCTGGCATTTGATATTTTTTGTGTGCCGCAACTATTACTTTAATATTTTTTTCCACTTGTTTCTCCATTTGTCGCAAATTGATTTTTGCTGTTTTATATTTCGATTTGAGCTTTAAACTGCTCCCTCTTTTTTGAATACTGTTATAAATGTTTTAAAGAATATTTTTATATCTAGCCACAATGAACAGTTATCTACATAGTAAAGTTCCATTTCCATTCTTTCTTCATAAGTTGTGTTACTTCTTCCATTTACTTGCCAATATCCTGTAAGACCTGGTTTTACACTTAGAAACTTATCTTTATTTTTCCATAATCTTCCACTTCTTTTTCAACAACAGGTCTTGGCCCAACAAAACTCATCTCACCTTTTAAAATATTTATTACTTGTGGAAGTTCATCCAAGCTTGTTTTTCTTAAGAAATTTCCTATTGGGGTTATTCTTGGATCATTCTGCAGTTTGTGCGTTTTTTTGAATTCTTTTCTTGCTTCTTCATTGTTTGCTAAATATTCTTTTAGTTTTTCATCTGCACCAATACACATAGATCTGTATTTGTAAAGTCTAAATATTTTTCCATTTTTGCCATATCTTAATTGTTCATAAAATAATGGCCCTTGCTCTTCTTTTAATATTTTTCTTGCGAAATATATAATTATTGTTGCTGGTATTAGAAATATAATTCCAATTAGTGAACCTATGATGTCTATTATTCTTTTAACTATTCTATATAATATTTTTTTGCTATTTTTTGTTTTTTCTTTTTTTATAGGTCTCACATTATTAGGTGTTGGTTCTTGAAGAATTGCTTCTTCTCCGACTATATCGCTTATTTCTTCTTTCACCGCCAAGTTGCTTTTACTCATGGCAAAACATTCCCTTCTATCTTATTGTTTATACTTTTGTTCTTACATATTAATGTTTTAGAACCTATTTTTATTTAAAAACTTATTTCGAATATCCTGTTTTCTTCACTATTGCAGCACTCATTTCTTTTACTGTATCTGATGCTTCATAATCATCTTGTCCGAATGCTTCTTTGTGTAATTTTTCTACGTTACTTTGCAATGTAACAGGTACTCCATACCATCTGTCTAATGTTACTCCTTTTGTTTCATAAGGCCAGCCAAGGCTTCCTGTAACTTTAAATGATGCAAGTTTTGGAACTAGTCCCCATATTTCTGATGATGATATGTTTGTTCTTATTTTTGGTAATATTGTATCTGCGAAACTATTTAATTGTCCTATTCCTAACGTTTTTGCTTTGCTTAGCATTGCTTCTACAACAGTTCTCATTCTTTCTGTTCTCTTATAATCTCCACCAGCTGTATATCTAACCCTAGAGTACGAAACTGCTTGTACACCATCTAGTTTTTGATTTCCAGCATGAGTAATATGAGACGATTTCACTCCTGAACTTTCTGAAGTTGCATCTATATAATCATTTATATAATTAACCTCAGAACTATCTATGTCTATGTAAACTCCTCCCAAACTGTCAACTGCCGCAATTACAGCATCAAAATTTACTGTTACAAATTCTGTTATATTTAAATCTAATGCTTCATTTAATGATTTTAATGTATTTTGTGCTCCACCATATGAATATGCATGCGTTATCTTATCTAGTCTTTCTTTTCCACTTTCTGTAACATATACATAAGTATCTCTATATACTGAAATAAGTTTTACTTCATTTGTTTCTTGGTTTATACTTGCAATTATTATGCAATCACTTCTATTTCCAAGTCCATAGTCGTCTGCTCTACTATCTATTCCTAGTAAAGCTATATTTCTATACCCTTTTAGTTCTTGTTTTGTTTCTTCATTTATTCCAACTGCTGTTGTATCTATATTTTCTTTTTGCATTTTTCCTATTTTACCATTTACAAATGTATAACCAGCCACTCCAAGCCCTGCAACAATTATAAAAAGTATAAGTAGTATTATTAAAAATATTTTTAATCCTTTATTCATTTTTTTCTTCTTTCTCTCATTAAATTCTTCTTCTCTTTCTTTATTTCTTTCATATGCTCCATATTTATAATTTTCTGAATTTGCATTATCATATAATTCTTCTGAATTTATATTCTTCTTATTATCGGAATTATTAGCCATTCTTTTTCCTTTTGTTGACATTTTAACTCTCCTTTATTTTTTAGTTTTCTTCCTTATCATATCAATTTTATAGCAAAAGTTCAATACCTTTTTCGACTTTTTTTTTACTTATTTTATTAAGTAATCTACTTAATGATAAATTTAATAAATTCACTTCTTACCACTACAGCATATTTGAAGCTTTATTATTTAATTTTTTTGTATAAGTTTCTATTTCACATATTGCTACAATTTTTCTTTTTATTCTTGATTTTTTGCTACTATTTGATATAATGTACATTGTAAATGTTAATCATTAAGTAGATTAATTTAAGAAAATTTATATAATTTATAAAAACTTCTCATGATATTTCTACCACGAGAAGTTTTTTATCATAATATATTTATTTCTTTTTCTAGTTGTCTTAAAAAATATCTCTTGTTTGATTTAAATTTTGCTGGAGTAAAGCGTTTTGCTTGTTTTATTAACAAGTCTATCTTATCAAAATCTTCTAAAGCTAATATATAGCCCTCAGCTGTAAAATTATCTAATATTTGTAATTGATGGTCATTTACGTGCTCACCATACTGTTTTAGTCTTGCTGCAGCTATTATTTTTTTACCTTTTTTTAATGCTGTAAGTATAGTTCCAACTCCGGCATGGCATATTATTAAATCTGCCCTATCTATGCACTCTTCGAATTTTCTAACAGACATGTAGTCTATTATTTTCATATTTTTAGATTCATATTTTGTACTTCCAGCTTGTACTATTATTTCCTCTTTTTTGCTTATTTTTCCCTCATCTATTTTTTTCTGCAAAGCATCTAATAGTCTAGGAAATTTTTTATCTTGAGTTCCCAATATTACGAATATCATTAGTAAATCCACCCCCAACATACAGATTTTGGATATACTTTATGCATTTCTTCCCATTGTACTACAAATGTGTCTGCAATTGGATAAACTAGCCTTCCAGCAACTGTTCCAGATGTTCTATTTGCAAAGGTTTCTATAAATATTACTTTGCTTCCAAATAATTTGGCAATATAACACATTGGCACTGCCGTATGTGTACCAGTAGTTACAACTACTTCTGGTTGATATCTAAAGAAATAATACAAGCTTATGAAGCAATTTGCTATAAATTTAAATATATATATGAATGGATATTTTTTTGTTCCATATATTAAAAAGCTTATTTTATCTTTGTATTCTTCTTTAAAACTGTCATCTACCTTAGTTTTTTCTGTAACTATATGATAGTCAAATTTTTTGAATAATGGTTTTATTTGCATTAATTCATTTAAATGTCCGCCAGTACTTGCAATAAACATTACTTTCCTTTTTAATCCGGTTTCCTCATTTTTTTCTGCTAATTGTTTTGGTTTATTCGAATTTCTATTTTTTATTTTCTCTACAATCCATACTATTATCATTACTAATAGTATTCCAAACGTTGCACCAACTGTATCTAAACATACATCTGTAAATTCTCCGCTTCTTCCTGGCACAAATAGCTGATGGAATTCATCTGTGCATGCATAAAAGAAACATAGCATTACGCTTGCATCAAATTTATATTCTTTACAGCCTTTAAATGTTTGTGCACAACACATTACAAGCGTTCCTAACAATAAATAAATTGAAAAATGTGCAACTTTTCTTATTATGGGATGTATTGTATTTATTAGTGTATCTGTATTAACTTCTGGATTATCTTGCCATATTATGCTTACTATAAATTTTGTAACTCCCACGCTTGTTCTAGAAGACTCTGTTGATTGCTCTGACGAAAACCTAAATATTGTACAGCATACAATCACAATGCAAATCATTAATAAATATCTAATTATATGTTTTAAAATATTTTTATTCATTTACTATTCCCTTCTCAATGCAAAATCATTTTAATTTGGCTGGAAATATTATTTACAAAGCAACGACACATACGGTATTATATGTCAACTATTTGTAAATAATATTTGACGTAGCCAAAATTGTAATCATTTTTCAACCGTCCAATTACATTTTATTTGGTACTTTTATTCCTAATAAATTTAGTCCTTTTTCTAGGACTGTTTTTACCATATATGTTAAGTACAAACGTGCATCCTTAATTTCTTTTTCTTGGTCTAATATATGGCAATTGTTATAAAAACTACTGTATTGTTCAGCAAGTGTTACTAAATATCTTGCAAGTATAGAAGGTTCTTCTTTTTCTGTTACATTGTTTAGAGTTTGGTTAAAGTTATACAATGTTGTGATTATATTCTTAGAATCTTCATCATTTAGTTTAGATACATCTACATCTTGTATATTTGGAATGTATCCGGCTTTTTCTAATAAACTCTTCGTACGTACACAGATATATTGTACATATGGTCCTGTTTCTCCATTGAAGTTAAGCATTATATCCCAGTCGAATATCTCATCTTTTATTCTATTGTTCGATAAATCGTTGAATATTACTGCTCCAACGCCTACCATTTTTGCAACTTCTTCTTTATTTTCCAAGTTTGGATTTTTTTCTTCTATTATCTTTTTGCTCTTTTCGATTGCCTCGTTCAATAGGTCTTCGAGCTTAATTATATTTCCTTCCCTTGTAGACATTTTTCCTGTTTTTAATTGAACCATTCCAAACGGAACATGTTTTAATCCATTTGTATATTTTTCGTCTATTCCAAGGTATTTAGCTGTTGCAAATACTTGTTTAAAATGTAAAGCTTGCTCGTATGAAGTTAAATACAATGCTTTATCAAAATCGTATGTTCTTGCCCTATAAAGTATTGCAGCCAAGTCTCTTGTTGCATATGTACTAGAACCATTAGATTTTATTATTAAGCATGGAGGCATGTTGTATTCATCAAGTTTTACAACTTTTGCACCTTCAGACTCTTCAAGTTTTCCCGCATTTTCAAGTATATCAACTACCTCTGGCATCTTATCTGAATAAAACGCTTCACCATTTAAAGAGTCAAATTTTGAGCCTAGCATATCATAAATTTTTTGAAATTCTTTTAGGCTTAAATCTCTAAACTTTTGCCATAAATCGACACAATATTTATCTCCGTCTTCTAACTTTTTAAAGTTATTTCTACAGGCTTCTAAAACACTCTCGTCTTCTTTGCATAAATTATTTATTCTTACATAAATTTCTGTAAGTGAATCTATCGGCTTTTCTTCTATGTTATATTCTTCGCCCCAAAGTTTATATCCTTCTATAAGCTTTCCAAACTGAGTACCATAATCTCCTAAATGGTTAATTCCAGTAACATTATATCCTAAATATTTATATATGTTGTACAAAGCTCCCCCAATAACAGTAGAGCGCAAATGTCCTATGTGGAAAGGCTTTGCAATATTTGGAGATGAATAATCTATTACAACATTTTTAGAATTTTCTTGGGTTTCACTTCCACATTTATCTTGCATTTTATTAAAGTTCTTTATAACTTCTTCTGCTATTTTATTTTGATTTAATTTGAAGTTTAAAAAGCCATTCACAGCATTCACTTCGCTAATTTCGTCTACATTATTCGCATTAATTTGCTCTCTAATACTTTCCTGCAAATCATTTGCAATCATCACAGGTGATTTTCTAAGCTCTTTTGCTAAAATAAAGCATGGAAAAGCAAAATCTCCATTGTTTGTATCTTTTGGCACTTCAATATTTGTTATTATCTTATCTTTTTCAATATTTGTTGCTTTAGCTATTTGTTCAGCTATAATCTCCTTAAAATCCTTCACTTCTATTTCTCCTTTTCACCCAATAGGGACGCCCCTTTTTGGGCGAAATATTTTAATTTATATTTTTTATCTTAACTTCGCCTGCTTGGGAATACCCTTTTGAGAGCAAAATATTAATCTATTATTTTCAATCTCATCTTCGCCCCAAAAGGGGCGTCCCTATTGGGCGAAGTTTTAGTCTCCTAGGCAAATTCCTATATCTCTGGCTGTTTTTACCAAGTCGTCATCCATTGTCACTTTACGTAGGTTACTTTCTGGTGTATTTCCAGATACAGCACCAATCTCTTTATTGTTTCCTACAACGTCTTCTAGTGTTGCATAATCTAGTCTTCCGTTTTTCATAACTGCAATTGTTCCAAATTTTCCTTCCATTGCAAGTTCCATTGCTTTTGCTCCATATTTTGTAGATAGAACTCTATCAAATGCAGTTGGGGTTCCACCTCTTTGCATATATCCTAAAACAGTGCATCTAGCTTCAAATCCAGTAAGTTCTTCTAGTTGCTTTGCAACTTTTTGTCCAGCTCCTCCTAATTTGTTATTATCAACGCCTTTTCCGTTGTTTCTAACTCCTTCCACTGTTATTGTTCCTCCCTTTGGAACTGCGCCTTCTGCAACAACTACAATGCTAAATTGTTTTCCAACTTTTGATCTTTGTTGAATTTTTCTTACTGCTGAATTTATATCATATGGTATTTCTGGTATTAAAGCTATATCAGCCCCTCCAGCTATTGCAGACTCTAATGCAATCCAGCCGGCATATCTTCCCATAACTTCAAGAACCATTATTCTATGATGTGTTTCTCCTGTGGTATGTAACCTATCTAACGCTTCTGCTGCAACAGATACAGCTGTATTATATCCAAATGTGATATCTGTACATGCAACATCATTATCTATTGTCTTCGGAACGCCTATAACATTG
>ULRE01028143.1_pt1 | contig 16158 bp, 10 predicted proteins | sample 1955141 | NCBI WGS metagenome assembly ULRE01 (sample SAMEA4835674, study PRJEB28245) | human gut metagenome | biome: gut microbiome; material: fecal sample | place: Denmark | collected 2008
GGGCGTATAGCCCTCGCGCTTAGGCTTTGCAGCGCGCCCAGCACAGCGCAGCACGGCCAGTACAACGCAGCACGCCCATCATAACGCAGCACGGCCCGGACAATGCGGTGCGGCCACCCACAAACGCAACACGCCCCAAGGCCAGGGCCTTGGGGCGTGCGTATGAAGAAGTCGTACCGACGATGTGATGAAAAGTCCGAGTATAAACGATATGAGTGCTCCTTGTCGTTTGTAATCCACCGGCCTTGCGGCTTAGTCGCGGAGATGCGATTTATGTGGCCCGCCATTGACTTGAAGGAAGCGGTCTCGGGTTTTCTGTTTTATTTGATGACTATCCCGATCGAATCGATACGACCCTTTTTTCTTCTTTCTTGCGTGCAAAGTTAGCATATTATCTCGTTATCACCAAACAATACGCCCACTTTTTCTCCATTTCCCACGATTTTCTTACATCGCTGCGTCGAGCAGGATTTCGGAAAGGGTGGGGTGGATGTGGATCGTGTCGTGGAGATCCTCGACCGTCGCCTCGCGGCAGATGAGGGCGGAGACCTCCTGGACGATGTCGGCAGCATGGGCGCCATAGACGTGGCATCCCAGCAACTTGCCATCCTCGGCGACAAAGAGCTTGAGCAGTCCCTCCGTCTCCTCCATCGCCACGGCCTTGCCATTGCTGCGATAGAACGACTTGCGCACGGTGTAGGGCGCGCCGCTCTGCTTCAGCTGGTCTTCAGTGGGACCCACGCAGGCTGCCTCAGGATAGGTGAAGATGGCGCTGGGGACGACGTCGAGGCGGATGCCGTCGGTCTTGCCCAAGATATGGTTGACGGCACGCAGGCCCTGCGCCTCGGCGGCATGGGCGAGCTGGATGCGACCGTTGACGTCGCCGATGGCATAGACGCCCGGGACGTTGGTCTGCATGTTGTCATCGACGGTGATGCCCTTGCGGTCGTAGGCGATGCCGGCAGCCTCGGCGTTGAGGTGGTCCATGTAGGCGCCGCGGCCCGTGGCGACGAGGACGACGTCGGCTTCCAAATCGACGCGCTGACCCTTGCGCTCGAAGGTCACGACGGCCGTGTCGCGGCCCTCAGCGTCATGGACGGTGCGGATGTCCTGGACGCCGCTCTGCATGTAGAACTTGATGCCGCGCTTCTCCAGCGCCTTGCGCATGCGCTTGGCGATATCGGCGTCGATGGGCGGGAGACACTCCTTGAGAAACTCCACCACCGTCACCTCGCTGCCAAACGTCTGGAAGGCGGAGGCAAACTCCATGCCGATCACGCCGGCACCGATGATGCAGAGGCGGCGCGGCACGAAGTCGATGTTGAGAAGCTCCGTGGAGGTCATGACGTTGCTGCCGATGTGGGGGTTGTCGTGCATGAAGGGCAGGATCTTCGACTGCGAACCCGTGGCGATGAGGATGTTCTTGGCCGTGTATTGCTCGCCCTCGACCTCGACGGTGTGGGCATCGACGAAGTGGGCCTCGCCCTTGACGAGCGTGATGCCGGGCTGGGAGAGCAGCGTGGCGATACCCGAGACGAGCTGGGCCACGACCTGGTTCTTGCGCTCCAGGATGGGCTTGAAGTCGATGCCGTTCTCAGACTTCGGCACCAGCGGGTTGCGATAGAGGTCGGCGTCGTGGGCAAAGCTTTTCGTGGGAATGCAGCCCACGTTGAGGCACGTGCCACCCAGTTCGCCCTTCTCGATGATCACGACCTGGAGGCCGTGCTTGGCAGCATAGCCGGCGGTATGATAACCGCCGGGTCCTGCTCCGATGATGATCAGATCAGTCGTTGTCATGCTGCAGCTGCTTGAAAGTGGTGATCGGATGCTTGGCGGCCAGCACGTCATCGACGCGGCCGATCGGCGTGTTGTGGGGAGCCGACTTCACCTCCTCGGGCGTCTCGCGGGCCTCCTGGGCGATCTTGTGCATCACCGCGATGAAGCCGTCCATCGTCTCCTTGCTCTCGTTCTCCGTCGGCTCGATCATCAAGGCCTCGTGGAAGAGCAGCGGGAAGTAGATCGTCGGCGCGTGGTAGCCGTAGTCGAGCAGGCGCTTGGCCACGTCCATCGTCGTGACGCCCGTCGATTTGTCGCGCAGTCCGTTGAAGACAAACTCGTGCATGCAGGTCGTCGGGATCGGGAGTTCGAAGTCGTCCTTGAGCGACTCCTTGATATAGTTGGCGTTGAGCGTGGCGAGCGGGCCGACCTTCTTCACCTGGTCGCGGCCGAGCGTGAGCAGGTAGGTGTAGGCGCGCACATTGACCAGGAAGTTGCCGAGGTAGGCCCCGACGTGGTTGGCCTCCGTGGAATACTCGCCGTCGCAGGCGGGATTCTCTACGACAAACTTGTCGCCATCCTTGACGACGTGGGGCTTCGGCAGGAACTGCTCCAGGCCCTTGCGCACACCGACGGGACCATCGCCAGGACCACCGCCGCCATGAGGCGTGGAGAAGGTCTTGTGGAGGTTGATGTGCATCACGTCGAAGCCCATGTCGCCCGGACGGGCCACACCGAGGATCGGGTTGAAGTTGGCACCATCATAATAGAGGAGCGCGCCGCAGGCGTGGACGAGCTTGGCGATCTCGGGGATCTCCTTCTCGAAGAGGCCCAGCGTGTTGGGGTTGGTCATCATGATGGCGGCGATGTCATCGCCCAGGAGCGGCTTGAGGTCCTCGACATCGACGAGACCCTCGGCGGTGCTCTTCACCTCGACGATATCCAGTCCGCAGACGGCAGCCGAGGCGGGGTTGGTGCCATGGGCCGAATCGGGGACGATCACCTTCGTGCGCTTCACGTCGCCACGGCTCTGATGGTAGCTGCGGATGATCATCAGACCCGTCAGCTCGCCATGGGCACCGGCGCAGGGATTGAGCGTGAAGTCGTGGAGGCCAGCGAGCGTGGCGAGGCTGTGCTGGAGGTTATAGACCACCTCCAGGGCGCCCTGAGCCGTCTCGACGGGCTGCAGCGGGTGGAGGTTGTTGAAGCCCGGCAGGGCGGCCATCTCCTCGTTGATGATGGGGTTGTACTTCATCGTGCAGGATCCCAGGGGATAGAAGCCGTTGAGCACACCGAAATTGTTCTCGCTATGGTTGGTATAGTGGCGCACGACGGTCATCTCGTCGCACTCGGGCAGCTCGGCGTCCTGCTCGCGGCGCAGCTCGGCGGGCAGCTCGTGATGGGCGAAGCGGTTCTTCGGCAGCGAATAGGCACGACGGCCGGGGCGGGAAAGCTCAAAAATCAGATTTCCGTATAATTTGTTGTTCATCTTTCGTCCTCCTTATTTATTGTTCAAGATAGCGGTGAGTTGATCGATCTCCTCCAGCGTGCGCTTCTCGGTGACGGCGATGAGGAGCTTGTCGTCATCGACCTTGACGCCGGGCAGTATGCCCTGGGCGAGGCAGCGGTCGTAGAAGGCGTCGCGGTCCTCCACGCGGACGAGGAACTCATTGAAGAACGGCTGCTTATAGACGAGCGCAGCCTTGCCCGTGGCGACGAGCTTCTCGCAGAGCGTGTGGGCGCCGTCGAGGCCGATCTGGGCGGCCTCCTTGATGCCCTCCTTGCCCATGATGGAGCAATAGATCGTGGCGAAGAGGGCCATCAGGCTCTCGTTGGAGCAGATGTTGGACGTGGCCTTCTGGCGGCGGATGTGCTGCTCGCGGGGCTGGAGCGTGAGGACGAAGGCGCGCTGGCCGCGGTTGTCCTTGGTCTTGCCGACGATGCGTCCGGGGATCTTGCGGATCAGCTTCTCCGTGCAGCACATGTAGCCGGCGTAGGGACCACCAAAGGCCATCGGCAGACCGAGGCTCTGGACATCGCCCACGGCGACGTCGGCTCCCCACTCGCCCGGCGTCTTCATCAGGGCGAGGTCGGCGATGACGCTGTTGATGACGAAGAGGGCCTTCTTGTCGTGGCAGGCGTCGGCCACACCCGTGAAGTCCTCGACCACGCCGTAGTAGTTGGGCTGCTGGGCGATGAAGCCGGCAATGTGGCCCTCGGCGAGCTGGTTCTTGAGGTCCTCCTTGTCCGTCACGCCGTCCTTCTGGGCGATCTCCTGGAGCTTGATGCCGTGGAAGTGGGCGTAGGTCTTGAGGACGGCGACCGTCTTCGGGTCGAGCGTGGCGCTATAGGCCACGGTGTCGGCCTTGCGGGAGTTGGCGTAGGCCATCATCATGGCCTCGGCTGTGGCCGTCGTGCCGTCGTACATGGAGGCGTTGCTGATCGCCATGCCCGTCATCTCGGCCATCATCGACTGGAACTCGAAGATGTAGTGGAGCGTGCCCTGGGAGATCTCGGCCTGATACGGCGTGTAGGAGGTCAGAAACTCGCTGCGCTCCACGATGTTGGGCACGACGGAGGGCGTGTAGTGATCATAGACGCCGGCGCCGGCGAAGCAGGTGAACTGGGTGTTCTTCTGGGCGAGCTTGCCGAGCACGTCGCGCACTTCCTGCTCGCTCATGGCCTCCGGCATGTCGTATTCGCCCTTGAACTTCACCTCTTCGGGTAGACCTGCGTAGAGGTCTTCGAGGCTTCCGATGCCTATCTTGGCCAGCATCTGGCGGATGTCATCGTCGGTATGTGGAAAAAACTTATAGGTCATAGTTTAAATAGTAATATGTATAAGAGTAAATGTGAAAACGCTTGCCTGATGAGAAGAAAGGCTTCCACCAGACAAGCGTTAGGTGGGATCAGGGGACGGGGATTAGTGCTCCTTGGCGCAGAACTCCTCGTAGGCCTTGGCGTCCATGAGGGAGTCGAGCTCGCTCTTGTCGCTCAGCTTCACCTTCATGATCCAGTTGCCGAAGGCGTCCTGGTTGATCAGCTCGGGCTGGTCCTCAAGGGCCTCGTTGACCTCAACGACCGTACCGGAGACGGGGCTCACCAGGTCGCTGGCGGCCTTGACGCTCTCCACGGAGCCGAAATCGTCCTCGGCGGCGAACTCGTCATCGACCTCGGGCATATCGACATAGACGATATTGCCCAGGCTCTCCTGTGCGTAGTCGGTGATACCTACATAGGCCTCGTCGCCCTCAACCTTCACATACTCGTGGCTCTCGCTGTAGTAGAGCCCTTCAATTACTTTTGCCATAGTTTTTGTTATTGACACCCCCGCGGCCCGCGCCCCGGGAGGGGGTGGAGGAGTGGGGATGTGGTCATGAATTTTTAAATTGTTATCTGGAAAAAATGTTCTTGATAGATTATTTCTTGTAGTGCTTGTCGTAGAACTTCTTCTTGACGACGGTGCCGGGGAAGGTCTTCTTGCGGATCTGCACCTCCACGCGGTCGTCCATCTTGACGGAAGCATCGACCAGGGCCACGCAGCAGCTGCCCTCGGCGGAGATGAGACGGTAGCCCGTCGTGACCTCGCCGACCTCCTGGCCGTCCTTGAGCACCTTGTAGCCATGGCGGGGCACGGCGTTGCCGTCGAGCTTGATGCCGCGCAGACGCTGGGCAGGACCCTCGGTCTTCTGCTTCAGCAGGGCCTCCTTGCCGATGAAGTCGTCCTTGTCAAACTTCACGAACATGCTCAGGCCGGCCATCACCGGGGTGATCTTGTCGCTCAGCTCGTCGCCATAGAGGGGAAGGCCCACCTCGAAGCGGAGGGTGTCGCGGCAACCGAGACCGCAGGGCTTCACGCCAGCCTCGATCAGCTTGTCCCAGCAGCGGCGGATGTACTCGTGGGAACCGTAGAGCTCGAAACCGTCCTCGCCCGTATAGCCCGTGCGGGAGATGATGATGGTCTCGCCGTCCTTCTCCAGCGTCTTCACCTCGTAGAACTTCAGGTCGCTGCAGGCAATCTCCAGCACCTTCTCGATCGTGGCCTCGGCCTCGGGACCCTGGATGGCGAGCTGGCCGTAGTAGTCGCTCTCGTGGCTCAGCACGACGTCGAAGCCCTCGGTCTGCTTCTTGAACCACTCCACGTCCTTGTCGATGTTGGCGGCGTTGATCGTGAAGATGTAGTGGTTCTCCTCCAACTTGCAGATGCAGGTGTCATCGACCACGCCACCGTCCTCGTAGCAGAACATGCCGTAGATCACCTTGCCAGGAGCCATCGGACGGACGTCGTTGGTGAAAATGTAGTTGACGTACTTCTCGGCCTCGGGACCGGTGATGCGCACCTCGCCCATGTGGCTCACGTCGAACATACCGACGTGCTGGCGAACGGCATTGTGCTCGTCAATAATGCCACTATACTGGATCGGCATGTCAAAACCGCCGAACGGGGACATCAGGGCTCCCAAAGCCACGTGCTTATCATGAAGACAAGTCTCTTTCATCACTATATCCTTTCTTTAATTATTTGGTTATTTTACATAATTGATTTCAGCGCAAAATTACAAAAACATTTTTGAGGGGACAAACTATTTGGTTTGTTTTTTCGTTAAAAACATTAAATCCGTCACTTTGAACCTAAGTAGCTTTGATTCAGTCCAAAGCGAAACGATTTTGGTCGTGCAGGGCGTTTCGAGTAAGGTAAATCGGCGAAACACCAACACTTTGCAAATCGGACGGGGAAATATCTTTCTTCGCCATTAAAAAAAGTATAATTTCTGTGGGCAAAATGATAGACTACGACCGGGATGGAGAGGGCAAAATGAGAAAAAGAAACGCAGCAAGCGGGGGATTTCTCAGAAAAACGTACCACCAACTATTGCACGTCACGAACCATTGTCGTAACTTTGCACCCCTCCAGCCGACGCAGCAGCTCGGCGAAGGACGAAGAACAAAGAACAAGCATCGCAATAGTCATATATTTATATTATATAGAGCGACATTTGCAATAGTCACTTTTAGAATCATTGATAAAATATGGAATCAAAGCAAGACATCAACGACTTTGAACAGGCGCTACGCACCGACCTCCACCAGTATCTCCTCTCTCTCGACAAGGTGGATGAGCGTCTGCCCGAGGCGCCGGACATCGAGGGGCTGTGGCCGAAGATCGGAGAGAGTTATCTGCCCGACGGGATGCGGGAGTTTGCCGACTATCCGACGGTCTCGCTCGGCTGGATGATGTTCCTGGGCATGGCGATAGCAAAATACTGGGACACGGACTGGGAACTCTATAGCAAGGTGGCGGATTTGTACCATTATCTAAGGGACCAGCGCGACTACGACCACCTCGACGACCATATCTGCGAGAAGGTGCTGCTGCTGACGGAGGAGGAGCGACAGGCGATGGTCAACGTCGTGGCCGAATGCGCCGCACGCACCTATCACCAGCTCTGCCACGGCAGTCTCCAGCCTGGCACGCCCGAAGCCTTCCGGGGCTATGTGGCGGCGCTCCACCAGCTCTACCTCATGGGCATGGCGATGGAACTGAAACGGCTGGGCTACCACATGACGAAGTGGGGCTAAAAACTGCGCCAAGGGGGATAAGGTATTGCGCAGAGGGGCTAAGGACTGTGCCAAAAGGGATATTTGTTTGTGGCAGCAAACCACATTCCTCGTTAAAATACTTTAATGAGTGATGGTCGTTTGGTGTTTTCTTCATAACTTTACCCCCTAATTTTATGAAATAATTCGGTAAAATGAGTAAATATAGATACCTGACGGTCCTCTTGGCCTTGTCCTTAGCGCTCTGCCTGAGCTCCTGCTTCAAGGACGAGCCGCTCAACGCGGAATGCGACATCGAGCAGGCCTACCTGCGCGCGGGCGACCATCTGGGCAGTTGGTTTCTCTTCGATTCCGACACGCTGCGCAACGTGCAGTCTGACCAGACGACGATAGAATTTACCATGAGCGGGCATGCGGACCTCACGCGCCTGGCTCCCTACTTCCGCATCAGTCCGGGCGCCACGATCTCGCCAGCCAGCGGCAGCGTACACGACTTCTCCCAGGGCGCCGTGGAATATACGGTCACATCGGAGGACGGCCAGTGGACGCGTACCTACCTCGTCAGTATCAAGAAGATGATCGAATTTGGCAGCGCCCATGACTTCGACTTTGAGCACTGCCACCTGGACAAGGGATTTTATGTTTGGACCGAACCGTGGCAGGATCAGGACGGACAGATCACGCAGGAGCCGCTTTGGGCCACGGGCAACCCGGGCTACAAGATCAGCAACAGTTCGACGGCGCCGGAAAACTATCCCACGGCGCCCACCGAGGCGGGACACGAGGGCAAGGGCGTGCGACTCATGACCTGCCGCACGAGCGGGCTCGCCGACATGGTGCAGAAACCCATTGCGGCTGGCAATCTCTTCATCGGCCAGTTTGACCCGTCCGACGCGCTGCGCGACGCGATGTCGGCCACGAAGTTTGGCCGTCCGTTCAGTTTCGACACGCCGCCCAAGGTCTTCACGGGCTGGTATAAGTACAAGGCTGGCGCGCAGTTTACCGACCGCTTCATGAACGTGCTGGAGCAGCGCGACTACGGCACGATCTACGCCGTGCTCTACGACAATCACAACGCCCAGGGCGAGGCCATCTGCCTCTATGGCGACAACGTGCAGACCAGCGACCGGGTCGTGGCGCTCGCCCGCCTCGACAATATTGACGACACGCCGGAGTGGACTCCCTTCACGCTCAATTTCATCTATCGCAAGGCCGTGGACGCCCAGAAACTCAGGACGGGAGGCTATAGCCTGGCCATCGTCTGCTCGTCGAGCACGAGCGGCGCCGAGTTTATGGGGGCCGTCGGCAGCACGCTGTGGGTGGACCAGTTTAGGGTGGTCTGCGAATAGCGACTATTTGGGGAATCCACTATTTGGGGAACCCACTATAAATAGGAAATGTAAGAACAGAGACTATGATGAGAAAAATCATACTTGGGGCCCTGCTGGCGACGATCGGTCTCGGCGCGTGGGCAGGCGAGAAAGACCAGGCGGGTGGGAGCGCATGGAACCGCTTCCTCCACGGCTACCGCTACTACGCCCACGTCGGCTACTACATCGGTGGCACGGCGCCCATAGGAATGCCGGCCTCGATACGCACGCTCCACAGCTATCGGCTGCGCCCCAACTTCGTCCTGGGCGTCGATGCCTACCACGCCATCTCGGGCAGGTGGGGATTCGTCGGCGGACTCCATTTCGAGGAGAAGGCAATGCGGACGGACGCGGGGGTGAAGGGCTACCACATGAGGATCGTGCGCGGGGGAGAGGAGCTGGAGGGCGTCTTCACGGGCAGCGTGGTGACGAAGGTGGACATGAGCCTGATCACCGTGCCGCTGCAGATCGCCTACGACCTCAGTCCGCACGTGCGACTGAAGGCGGGTCCCTACGTGAGCTACGTCACCTCGCGGAAGTTTGAGGGATGGGCCTACGACGGCTACCTGCGCCGACGCGAGGAGGGCCACGACAAGCACGATCCCACGGGACAGAAGGTGATGCTGGGCCACAACGACGGCGAGCGGGGCAACTACGATTTCTCCGACGACATGCGATCCTGGCAGATGGGCATAGACGTAGGCGCCGACTGGTATATCACGAAGCGCTGGGGAGCGAAGGCAGGACTGTCATGGGGACTGACGGGCATCTTCCACAGCGGTTTCGACACCATCGAGCAGACGATGTATCCCATCTATGGCACGATCGGCGTGGTCTATCAGCTGAAATAGGGATTTTCTCCCCTCCCTGCAGCCGTTGCGCTGCCAGGCCAAGGACTCAGAGGAATCAATATCATCCGGTCCGCCCGTGGTGATGTCCTCGGACCCGAAAGGAGAATCAAGAGTGTGTATAATAAAAGAAGCTATTCTTATAACAATAATTATTAATCAAAAAAGTTTAGATGAAAATGAAAAAGTTTTTTTATTTGATGGCCATGGTTTGCTCCATCGGCCTCCTGGCATCTTGTGGTGGTGATGATGATGATGAGGGTGGCGGCAGCGGACCCAGCGGAAAGCGTTTGCCGGCCATCGAGGGCACATGGAACGTATGGAGCCAGGGCAATGACACCCAGGGCTACAAGGGTTCTGCACAGATCACCTGGGAGGTGGTGGATGACGCCAAGATCAACATCGACCTGGGTACGGGTACGGCAATGCCTATCCCCATCAAGACGACGCTTGTGCCCCTCGCCAACAGTCTGGCCAACAAGTTCCTGCCCAGTCTGCTGAAGAGTGTCACCTTCACGGCCGACGGTCAGATCAACGCCATGGTGGCTGGCGATATCGACGATGGCCAAACCACGTTGTGGAGATCCATCAACGGCTACTCTTCCTACACCGTGATCAACGACCAGCTCATCATGCTCCACATCAATGCTGACAAGGCTACGGAGGGCATGGACGATCCCGAACTCAAGGCGCAGGTCCGTGCTATCCTCGTCAAGTATAGCGCCATCCCCATCAACATCCGTTGGAATGGTCCTAACAATCCTTACTTCTATGTGGATAAGGCCTTCATGGAGCCGCTGATCGCCACGATGGTGGGCGTCGTCAACAAAATCCCGACCACGGACATGGACTATGATGACATCAAGACCTTCAAGATCATCAAGGGCGTACTCAACCAGCTCCCCGCCATCATGGATCAGACCACGAAGTTTGAGGCGGGCATCGAACTGATGCGCTAATCCTCCGCTCCCTTTCGGAGCAACCCTCTGTATTCTAACGGAGTAATATCGGAACAACATCCGCAAGGGGTGTGACAACGGCTTTCGCCATTGCCACACCCCTTTTCCGTAGCGGGTAGCATAGAATGCGTACCGAAAACGTTGTATTTTGTTGTTTCCCTTGCAGCAGGATTGCAACACGCGTAGCGTGTAGGTTGCTTCAAGTTGTAAAAGTTGTATTTGTTGTTTTCCCTTCTCAGCAAGGCCGTATAGAAGCAACCCAGTCACACCATTCTCCGGGCAAACGCAAAAGGCTTCCCCCAGCGATGTGGAGGAAGCCCTATGTCATGAGACGCTATCGGCCCGCACGGCGGCAGGCCGACAGGTGGAAAGTCGATGGATTAGATGATATCGCTCCAGTCCTCCTGCGACTTGCGCAGGTAGCTCTGGTAGCGGCGCTTGGCACTCTTCTCCGTCTCGGCGAAGAGCTCGTCGGCCTCATCCTTGAACGCCTTCTTCAGCGAAGCGAAGCGAACCTCGCCCATGAGGTAATCCTGGAACTTATCCCACTGCGGCTCCTTGGAGTCGAGCGTGAACGGGTTCTTGCCCTCCTTGGCGTTGTTGGGGTTGTAGCGCCACAAGTGCCAGTAGCCACACTCTACGGCGAGAGCCTCCTCGTGCTGGCTGCGACCCATGTTGCGACGATCCTTGGCCGTGCCCTTGATACCGTGGTTGATACACGGAGCGTAGGCGATGATGAGCGACGGACCATCGTAGGCCTCAGCCTCGCGGATAGCCTTCAGCGTCTGCTCGTTGTTGGCACCCATGGCGACCTGGGCCACATAGACGTAGCCGTAGGTGGTCTCCATCAGACCGAGGTCCTTCTTGCTCACGCGCTTGCCACTGGCGGCAAACTGAGCGATGGCGCCGAGCGGCGTGGACTTGGAAGACTGGCCACCAGTGTTGGAATAGACCTCCGTATCGAGGACGAGGATGTTGATGTCCTGACCCTGGGCGAGGACGTGGTCGAGACCGCCGTAGCCGATATCGTAGGAAGCACCATCACCACCGATGATCCACTGTGAACGCTTCACGAGGTAGTGGTCGAGCGTCTGAAGCTCCTTGCAGACCGGACAACCCTTCTCGGCGCCAGCGGCGATGAGGGGCTTGAGCTCGGCAGCAGCCTTCTTGCTACCCTCGGCGTCGTTCATGTTGGCCAGCCAGTTGTCGGCGGCAGCGATGAACTCGGCGGGAACGTGCTCCTGGGCCTTGGCATCAGCCAGCAGGTGGCAGATGCGCTCACGCATCTTCTTGTTGGCGAGCGTCATACCGAGACCAAACTCACAGAAGTCCTCGAAGAGGGAGTTGTTGAAGGCAGGACCCTGGCCCTGCTCGTTCTTCGTGTAAGGCATAGAGGGCACACTGGCAGAGTAGATGGAAGAGCAACCCGTGGCGTTGGCGAGCATCTCGCGATCACCGAAGAGCTGAGAGATGAGCTTCACGTAAGGTGTCTCACCACAACCGGAGCAAGCACCTGAGAACTCGAAGAGCGGCTGGGCAAACTGAGAGTTCTTCGCACTCTGCTTCACATCGACGAGATGCTGCTTTGACTTCACCTCATGGACGAGGTACTCCCAGTGCTTGGCCTCCAGCTTCATCTCGGGAGCGTCGGCGTTGAACGGCACCATCTTGAGGGCCTTCTCACCCTTCTTGCCTGGGCAGACATCGGCGCAGTTGCCGCAGCCGAGACAGTCGAGCACGGAGGGCTCAATGCGGAAGTGCATACCCTTCATGGCCTTCGGAGCCAGCATGTCGATGGTCTTGCCCTCAAACTTGGCGGCCTCCTCATCGTCGAGGACGAACGGACGGATGGCAGCGTGCGGACAGCAGAAGGCACACTTGTTGCACTGGATACAGTTTTCAGGGTTCCACTCGGGGACGAAAGCCTCGACGCCACGCTTGTCGTAGGCGGCGGTGCCGGAATCCCAGTGGCCGTTGGTCGTACCAAACTTCACGAAGTCGGAGACCTTCAGCAGGTCGCCGGCCTGAGCGTTCATCGGACGGACTATCTCCTTGACGAAAGCGGGAGCGTTGTCCTCGACAACGGCGTCGTCGGCGAGGTTGGCCCATGCGGGATCCACCGTCAGTTCCTTGTACTCGCCACCGCGGTCAACGGCTGCGTAGTTGAGGTTGACAACGTCCTCGCCCTTCTTGCCATAGGACTTGACGATGAAGGCCTTCATCTGGGTGACGGCAAGGTCGGTCGGGATGACCTGCGTGATGCGGAAGAAGGCAGACTGCAGGATGGTGTTCGTGCGGTTGCCGAGACCAATCTCCTGGCCGATCTTCGTGGCGTTGATATAATAGACCTTGATGTTGTGCTTGGCGAAATAGCGCTTCACCTTGTTGGGGATGAAGTTGACGAGCTCCTCACCATCAAAGATGGTGTTGAGCAGGAAGGTGCCACCGTCGCGGAGACCGCGCGTCACATCATACATGTGGAGGTAGGCCTGGACGTGGCAAGCCACGAAGTTAGGCGTATTGACCTGGTAGGCGGAGTGGATGGGCTCGTCGCCGAAACGGAGGTGAGAGCAGGTGAAACCACCCGACTTCTTGGAGTCGTAGGAGAAGTAGGCCTGGCAGTACTTGTCGGTGTTGTTGCCGATAATCTGCACGGAGTTCTTGTTGGCACCGACGGTACCGTCAGAACCGAGACCGTAGAACTTAGCCTCGAAGAGGCCCTCACCACCCATCGGGATCTCTGCCTCCTCGGGGAGAGAGGTGAAGGTGTAGTCGTCGATGATACCCACCGTGAAGTGGTTCTTCGGCTCGGGGAGCTCGAGGTTCTTATAGACGGCGAGGATCTTGGCCGGCGTGGTGTCGCTGGATCCCAGTCCGTAGCGTCCGCCGACGATGAGCGGATGGCGCGGATCGTCGTAGAGGGCCGACTTGACGTCGAGGTAGAGCGGCTCGCCCTCAGCACCCGGCTCCTTCGTGCGGTCGAGCACGGCAATGCGCTTCACGGTCTCAGGCAGCGCCTTGCGCAGGTAATCGACAGAGAACGGACGATAGAGGTGGACAGCCACCATACCGACCTTCTTGCCCTGCTTCATCAGGTAGTCGATGCACTCGCGGGCAGGCTCCGTGGCCGAACCCATGAGGACGATGACGTTCTCGGCATCGGGGGCGCCGTAGTAGTTGAAGAGGTGGTACTCGCGGCCCGTAATCTTGGAAACCTCGGCGAGGTGCTTCTCCACGATCTCCGGAACGGCGTCGTAGTACTTGTTGCAAGCCTCGCGGTGGGTGAAGAAGGTCTCCGGGTTCTCGGCCGTACCACGGGTGTCAGGACGCTCCGGGGTCATGGCGCGGTTGCGGAAACGCTCGATCCACTCGGGGTTGACGAGCGGACGGATGTCCTCCATGTCCATGGCCTCCACCTTGTGGTACTCATGGGAGGTGCGGAATCCGTCGAAGAAGTTGATAAACGGAACCTCGCTCTCAAGCGTAGAGAGATAGGGAACCGCTGAGAGGTCCATGACCTCCTGTACCGAACCGGAGCAGAACATGGCGAAGCCCGTCTGACGGCAAGCCATCACGTCCTGGTGATCGCCGAAGATACAGAGCGCATGGGTGGCCAGGGTACGGGCCGTGACGTTGAACACGCAGGGGAGAAGCTCACCGGCAATCTTGTACATGTTCGGAATCATCAGCAGCAGACCTTGCGAAGCCGTGTACGTAGAGGTCAGCGCACCAGCCTGGAGAGAGCCGTGGAGGGCACCGGCGGCACCACCTTCCGACTCCATCTCCTGGACGGAAACCGTCTGACCAAACAGGTTCTTGCGGCCTTTAGCAGCCCAGTCATCGACATGCTCCGCCATCGGTGAAGACGGGGTGATGGGGTAGATAGCGGCCACCTCGGTGAACATATAGCTCACATGGGCAGCAGCGGTGTTGCCATCACAAGTCATAAATTTCTTTTCCTTAGCCATTTGTTTAACTTGTTAAATGAAATTACTGTTATATCTTGATTCTTATTAATGCTTTGTATATCGAACGCCTTTACCTTTCATATAGTTCAGACGATTTACCTTTCATACAGCCTTTGACGTATTTCCCAACATATAGTCTCTGAGGCTTTCCTATTATATATATAGTATGGCGCGCGGGGCCGCCAGGGACTCCTTTAGTAGAGAAAACCGAAGAGCCATAGCGGTATTTTCCTTCCCTTGCCGACCACGAGGCCGCTGGAGGCGGTGTAGTAGTTTTTTTTCCCCCTGGCCCTCGACTCGCCCTCGCCCTCGGCGCTGATGCGCACGCTGGTCTCGCCGTCGATGCGGTAGGCGTCGGTGGCGCGATCCTTGTTGACCGTATGGTCTTTGCGAAGCTGGTTGATGAAGAAGGAGTTGAGGATCTCGCGGTCGCCGAAGTTGCGGGGATAGACCGTGTAGATGAGGTTGGGATTGTTGACGACCACCATAGCGGGCTTCTTAGGGAAGACGGAACCCTGGTGGTAGATGATGTTGAGCAGGCGCGCGTCGGCGAGATACTTAATATAGTTCATCACCGTGGCGCGGCTGGTGTCGATGGTCTCGGCGAGCTTGCTGACGTTGGGCGACTTGCCTGTCTCCAGGGCCAGCAGGTAGTAGAGCTTCTTGATTTTCGTGAGATATTTGAGTTCTATCTGGCGGATCAGCAGCACATCGACCTCGATCATCATGTTCATCGTCTTGAGCAGGTTCTCCGAGTAGTTGGTGTGCTCCAGGAAGAAGGGGTAGAAACCATGGTGAAGATACTTCTTGAAGAGTGACTCCACATCGACCTCGGCGGCCACCTCGTGGGCTATCGTCTCGTGCTGCTGGAGCATTCCTTCGAGCGTATGGGGATGGAAGTGATTGCCGGTTTTCAGATTGACGTACTCGCGGAAGGAGAAGCCGCGGAGACTGTAGCAGGCAACGATGTCGCCGATCATGGGGTCGCTGAGGAGGCGCATCACGCTCGATCCGGTGAAGATGATCTGCAGCTCGGGGTAGTCGTCGTAGCAGCGGCGCAGCTCGTGGTTCCACTCCGACTTCTTGAAGATCTGATCGATGAGCAGCACGCGGCCTCCCTGGGCGTAGAACTCGCCAGCGAAGTCGTGGATGCCGCGGCCCTGGAAGTAGAAGTTGTTCATGTTGATGTAGAGGCAACGGCGGTCGCGGGCGTCAAACCGCTCCTTGGCTATCTCCAGCAGAAACGTCGTCTTGCCAACACCGCGCGTCCCCTTGATGCCAATCAAGCGGCCGCGCCAGTCGATCTCGTCCATCAGGGTGCGCCTGACAGCGACATGTGTATGTTCGACGAGATAGGTATGTGTTCTGAAAAACGCTTCCATTCTTCTACTTTATTATGGTACTGCAAAGTTACGCAATATTTTTTGATTTGCAAACTCTACTTTGCAAAATTGCGTTTTTTTTCGTCTTTTAAGGCCTTTTATCCCCTTACAGACCCTTTTTCAGCCCAAAAATAGCTATCTTTGCCGTCCAATGGCTTTACGACTCCACATTTTCAATCCCGAGCACGATATCGCCCTGGCCCATGGCAGCCCGCTTTTCACGTCGCCACGAGCGGGGCGACAGCTACGTGCCGACCTCGGTTTTCTCCCTGCGCTATGGGCTGGGGAGGAGAGCG
>ULRE01047554.1_pt1 | contig 16086 bp, 8 predicted proteins | sample 1955141 | NCBI WGS metagenome assembly ULRE01 (sample SAMEA4835674, study PRJEB28245) | human gut metagenome | biome: gut microbiome; material: fecal sample | place: Denmark | collected 2008
CCACGCGACGGGTGGCGCTGTCGTACGCCTCGCGTACGGATTCGAACAGGTTGCCAACGCCGCTGCCGTGCAGCGCGGAGATAAAGTGCACGCGGGCAAAGTCGATAAAGCCCAGACGGAAGTCGAGGGTCTCTTTCACCTGCTCTTTCACTTCCTGGCTCAGGCCGTCCCATTTATTGACGACAATCACCAGCGAGCGGCCGCTGTTGAGAATAAAGCCCAGCAGGGAGAGATCCTGATCGGAAATCCCTTCGCGCGCATCAATGACCAACAGCACCACGTTGGCATCTTCAATCGCCTGCAGCGTTTTGATCACCGAGAATTTTTCGACGACATCGGTAATTTTCCCGCGCTTACGCACGCCTGCGGTATCAATAAGAACGTATTCCCGCTCATCGCGCTGCATCGGGATGTAGATGCTGTCGCGAGTGGTTCCCGGCATATCGTAAACCACCACACGATCTTCGCCCAGAATACGGTTGGTGAGCGTTGACTTACCCACGTTCGGGCGGCCCACAATCGCCAGCTTAATCGGCAGATCCTGCGGGTTAAAATCATCTTCCGGCTCTTCAACTTCTTCGCCGTTCTGCTCCGCTTCAAACTGCGCCCAGTATGCCGCGTCCTCGTCCACTTCTTCCGGCGGGTTCACCTCGTCAACCCACGGCAGCAGCACATGCTCCAGCAGGCTGGTAACGCCGCGACCGTGTGAAGCGGCGATGGGATAAATCTCGCCTAAACCCAGCGACCAAAAATCGGCAATCGCCTGATCGGCATCGATGCCGTCAGTTTTGTTTGCCACCAGGAAGGTCGGTTTTTCACGAGAGCGCAGATGTTTCGCAATTGCCGAATCCGCCGGCATCAGGCCCGCACGCGCATCGACCATAAACAGCACGACGTCCGCTTCTTCGATTGCCAGCAGCGACTGTTCCGCCATCCGCGTTTCTACGCCATCTTCGGTACCGTCGATCCCGCCGGTATCGATACAGATAAATTCGCGGCCTTCCACTTCAGCACGACCGTACTTACGGTCACGAGTCAGCCCCGGAAAATCCGCGACCAACGCATCGCGAGTGCGCGTTAAGCGGTTAAAAAGCGTGGATTTTCCAACGTTAGGGCGCCCGACAAGCGCGACCACAGGTATCATGTTAAATGCCTCATACTAAAATCGATACAACGCCATTTTCACGGCGTTTTTAAAAAAGCCAAAACGGCCCCTGTCTGCCAGGGGCCGTTTCTCAAAAATAGACTACCGCTGTTGTTAACGCGTAATCGCGTACAGCGTGCCGTCTTTCGCCTGAATCAGCAGCTTGCCGTCAGCCACAACCGGATCGGTCAGGAAGCCTGAGCTGTCTACCTTCTGCTGAGCCACAAAGTGACCATCTTCCGGGTTGACCCAGTGCATATAGCCTTCGCTATCGCCAACCACCAGGTTGCCATTATACAGCACAGGCGCCGTCAGCAGACGGTGCAGCAGATCGCTTTGCGTCCACAGCGTCACGCCGCCGTCGGTGGTAAGCGCCAGCAGACGGTCGTTTTGATCAACCAGGTATATACGGTTGCCGTCGACGATGAAATCGTTCACTGAACCCAGCTCGCGTTTCCACATAATCTGGCCGCTGCGCAGATCCAGCGCCGTCAGGTTGCCGTTATAGGCCAGCGCATAAATCACGCCGTTCACGATAACCGGCGTCGTGTCGACGTCGTTAAGACGGTCGATTTCAGTCGGACCGGTGGCGGTAGAGATACGCTGTTGCCAAATCATCTGGCCCTGCTGCATCAGCACCGCGCTGACGCGACCGTTATCGCCGCCCACAATCGCTGCGCCGTACGCGGTAGCCGGAGCGGATTCGCCGCGCAGAGAGAGCGCTGGCATATCCAGGTTAACGGTCCATTTCACCGCGCCGTCAGCTTCGTTCAGCGCCTGCAGCTGACCGTTAGTAGTATGAATCAGCACCATACCGTCGCTGACGACCGGACGGGAAATCGCTTCACCCGCCACGCTCGCTTCCCATGCAACGGTACCGTCGCTGGTGTTCAGCGCGTAAACTTTCGCTTTTTCGCTACCGATATAAACATGGCCGCCGGAGACGGTCACGCCGCCGGAGAGAAGCGCAGGCGCGCGGGAGAACCAGCCGTCTTTCTCGGCCAGGTTAACCGACCACACCTCTTTGCCGTCGCCTGAATTCAGAGCTTTAACGGTGCCTTTACGATCGGCGGCATACACAACGCCATCAGCAAACGCCGGGTGCAGGTTAGAGTAGAATTCGCCAATACCGCCGCCAACGGAGGTGCTCCAGGACGTGGACGGCGTAAACTGGTTTTCCACCGTCGGCAGTGGCGACATTTTCACCACATCTTCTTCGCTGTTAAACAGCGAACAACCGCTCAATAAGGTAACGGAAAGCAGCCCTGGCAAAAGTAATTTACGCAATTGCATCGAGTCCCTCTCAGATGGACAAATTATTTATTTTCATACGCATCATTTCGCTGAGCGCCGGTGAAGCATCGCTTTTCGCGCCCGCTTCCCATGCCGCTTTCGCCCCTTGCTTATCGCCTTTGCTCAGCAGGATCTCGCCGCGCAGGTCGGCGACAATCGCGGTCCAGCCTTCGCCTTTCACGGCATCCAGGGTTTTCAGCGCGGCATCAGGCTGCTTAAGCTGCAGCTGTACGCGAGCAAGACGCATATTGATAACCGATTTCAGGTTATCATCAGAAGCGGCTGCCAGCCCCTGCTGAAGCTGCTTTTCAGCGTTCTGCAGGTCGTTTTTATCGACAAACTGCTGCGCCAGCTCAAGAGATGCAAACGCACCATAGGTGTTTTTGCTGTCGGCGGCAAATTTCTGCGCCGCGTTCAGCGCTTCTGGTTTATCCGATTTGAGCGCGGAAATCGCATTTTCATATGCCAGAGACGAGCCCCTGGCGGTATCCAGCTGATGGGAGGTCCAGTAGCGCCAGCCAACCAGCGCGCCAACGCCCAAAATCACCCCGACGGCCAGCGCCTTGCCATTTTCAGCAAAGAAACGCTTTAACGCATCGACCTGATCGTTTTCGTTATTGTAAAGTTCCACGCAGTCCTTCTCCTGACTAATGATTCCCGGGAGATTAACCCAGAAGTGTGCGCAAATGCGCAGCAACGCTATCCTGCGTTACGGTAGTTTGCTCACCTGAGCGTAAATCTTTCACTACCACGTTTCCGTCGGCGATTTCTGATTCGCCCAGCACCAGCGCAACGCGAGCGCCCCATTTATCAGCGCGCGCAAACTGCTTCTTAAAGTTGCCGCCGCCGTGGTTGGTCATCAGCTTAACGCCGGGTAACGCATCGCGTACCTGTTCAGCCAGACGCATTGCTGCGGACTGGGTGTCAGTTCCGGAGGCTACCAGGTATATATCGACAACAGGATCGGCTTTAAATTCCGGATTCACTGCCTGAACCAGTAAAACAAGACGTTCCAGCCCCATCGCAAAGCCGACGCCAGGGGTAGCGCGACCGCCAAGCTGCTCAACCAGACCATCATAACGGCCCCCGGCGCAGACGGTGCCCTGAGAACCGAGGCTGGTGGTGACCCACTCAAACACGGTGCGGTTGTAATAGTCGAGACCGCGCACCAGACGCTGGTTCACGGTATAGCGGATACCGGCATCGTCCAGCAGCGCGCAAAGCCCGGCGAAGTGCGCTTTCGACTCTTCATCAAGATAATCGCCCAGCGTCGGAGCGTCGTTCAGAAGCGCCTGGACGTCCGGGTTTTTAGAATCCAGCACGCGCAGCGGGTTGGTGTACATGCGGCGTTTGCAGTCTTCATCCAGCTTATCTTTAAACTGCTCAAGATAGGCCACCAGCGCATCGCGATAGTTAGCGCGAGCCTCCAGCGAACCGATAGAGTTCAGCTCCAGCGCAACGTGGCCGGAGATGCCCAGCTCGCGCCACCAGCGGGCGGTCAGCATAATCAGCTCGGCATCGATATCCGGCCCCTGCAGGCCAAACGCTTCGGCGCCAATCTGGTGGAACTGACGGTAGCGCCCTTTTTGCGGACGTTCGTGGCGGAACATCGGCCCAATGTACCACAGGCGCTGTTCTTGATTGTACAGGAGACCATGTTCGATACCGGCGCGTACGCAGCCAGCCGTGCCTTCCGGACGCAGAGTCAGGCTATCGCCGTTACGGTCCTCAAAGGTGTACATCTCTTTTTCAACCACGTCGGTCACTTCGCCGATAGCGCGTTTGAATAACGGGGTCTGCTCTACAATCGGCAAACGGATTTCGCTGTAACCGTAGCTACCAAGCACCTGCTTCAGTGAGCCTTCAATGCGCTGCCAGAGAGCGGTTTCGCCCGGCAGATAATCGTTCATGCCACGGATGGCTTGAATGTTCTTTGCCACGTTTATTCTCTTTATATATACAAAAATGAACCCCGGCGCCTCGCGCCCGCAGGTTCAATCATACACGGGAAGCGTATCGCTTCCCAACACGTTATTTCGCTTCAACCTGCTGGATATCGATACGACGCGCCTCATCCAGCATCGATGCTTTAGCGCGAATACGCGCTTCCAGCTGATCGATCATATCGTCGTTATCCAGCCTGTCTTTACGTACGCCGTCTTCGTACAGGCCGCTTTTCTTATTGCCGCCGGTTACGCCGAGGGTGGAAACCAGCGCCTCGCCGGGACCGTTTACCACGCAGCCAATGATCGAAATATCCATCGGCGTAATGATATCTTCCAGGCGCTGCTCCAGCGCGTTAACGGTACCGATAACGTCAAACTCCTGACGTGAACAGGTCGGACAGGCAATAAAGTTGATCCCGCGAGAGCGAATACGCAGCGACTTGAGAATATCGAAGCCCACTTTGATCTCTTCAACGGGATCCGCCGCCAGAGAGACGCGCAGCGTATCGCCGATCCCTTCAGACAGCAGCAGGCCGAGGCCGATCGCGGACTTCACCGCGCCGCTGCGCGCGCCGCCCGCTTCGGTGATCCCGAGGTGCAGAGGCTGATCGATCTGTTTCGCCAACAGGCGATAGGATTCAACCGCGAGGAACACATCGGAGGCTTTTACGCTGACTTTAAACTGATCGAAGTTGAGACGATCGAGATGATCGACATGGCGCATTGCCGATTCCAGCAGCGCCTGCGGGGTCGGTTCGCCGTATTTTTCCTGGAGATCTTTTTCCAGAGAACCGGCGTTTACCCCGATACGGATAGGAATATTTTTATCGCGAGCGCAGTCCACCACCATGCGGATACGCTCTTCGTTGCCGATATTGCCCGGGTTAATACGCAGGCAATCAACGCCGTATTCCGCTACCTTCAGCGCAATGCGGTAATCGAAGTGGATATCGGCAACCAGCGGGACGTTAACCTGCTGTTTGATAAGTTTGAACGCTTCCGCCGCATCCATCGTCGGCACCGAAACGCGCACGATATCCGCGCCAACGCGCTCGAGGGCTTTAATTTGATTTACCGTCGCCGCCACATCGGTGGTGCGCGTGTTTGTCATCGACTGTACGGCGATGGGGGCGCCATCGCCAATCGGCACATTCCCAACGTAAATTCGTTTTGATTTTCTACGTTGAATCGGAGCCTGGTTATGCATGAAAAATCTCCCGCGTTACCCGTCTGTTACTGCGCCGGTGATTGTTCGGCATTAAGGGTCAGACGTGCAACCTGGTTAGTTCTGATAAAACGACTTAAATCGACAGGTTTACCCAAATACTGAATCTGTACCGCTGCCGGGGCGCCGATTTTCAGTTTATAAGGTGCCTGGCCGCTCAGGTTGAGGTTACCGCCTTTACGCTGCAAACCGCTGAACAGCTTTTTACCGGTCGCATCGCTCACTTCCAGCCAGCAGTCGGCGGTGAAGTTCAGCACCAGATCCTGCGCGGAGGCCGCCGCAGCGGTCACGTTTGCCTGATCGGTCGGTAACGGCGTAGTTGCCGCCGTATCAACGTTTGCCTGCGAAGGCGCGACCACGGCGTTATTCTCGACCGGAGCCGGGGCCGATGCTGGAGCCGGCGCCGGAGAGGTCTCGACAGGCGCGCTGTTGGCAGCGGTGTCCGGTGCGGAATTCGCCGATTGATTATCCAGCGGGATGCTTTGGCTGTTGTTATCGCCAGAATTCAGTTCGGCGGAGGATTGATCGGCCATCGTGGAGATCTCATCCTGCTGCGCTTTGTGGTCCTGCCACCACCAGGCGCCGCTGAGGCCGATCACCACGAACAGCACCAGCCAGGTAAAGCTCATCAACCAACCGTCGCGCTTTTTGCGACGTTTACCCAGCGAGAAGGTCTGCATGGGGGCAACTTTCGCCGCCCGAATCGGAGCCTGCTTGGCCATCATCGGCAGCAGCTCTTCTTCTGGAATGTGCACAAGGCGAGCATAAGAGCGGATATAGCCGCGCAGGAAGGTTGAAGCAAGATCGGCGGGTGCCTTATCGTCTTCAATATCACGAACCGTGGAAACCTTCAGGCATAAGCGTTCAGCCACCGCCTGCTGGCTGAGCCCGAGTTGTTCGCGGGCATTACGCAGACGCGCGCCCGTAGTGTTTGCTTCTTGATGGTCTTGAGTGGCTTCAGTATTCATTCGCTACAACTACTGGTACGTGAAATTTAAAATTCAGCGCCGGTTACCCCGCGCCGCGAGACATCTGCTCAACGTCAGACAAACAGTATAAGTCCGTATGACCTGGTATCACAGAGACTTATCAAAATTGAATGCTAAGCGGTTGTTGTACCGCTACATACTGCCTCAAAGTCGACAAAAACGCACCGTAATTATTAACCACAACAGCGTATTTCGCCCGGCTATTCCACAAATATGCAACGCACCGCCCAGGCTGTGCGCTGCATCATTTATGATCAGACCGCCTTCACGTCGATCGCTTCGCCCTGCATACGTTTACGCAGCGTACGCTTGGTACGGTCGATAACGTCGCCGGCCAGCTGACCGCAGGCGGCGTCGATATCGTCGCCGCGGGTTTTACGCACGATAGTGGTGAAACCATACTCCATTAACACCTTGGAGAAACGGTCGATACGGCTGTTGGAGCTACGGCCATACGGCGCGCCAGGGAAGGGGTTCCATGGGATCAGGTTGATCTTGCACGGCGTATCTTTCAGCAGCGCGGCCAGCTCATGCGCATGCTCGGTGCCGTCGTTGACGTGATCCAGCATGACGTATTCGATAGTGACGCGGCCCTGGTTAGCGTTGGACTTCGAAATATAGCCGCGCACCGAGTTCAGGAAGGTCTCGATGTTGTATTTCTTGTTGATCGGCACGATTTCGTCGCGAATGGTATCGTTCGGCGCGTGCAGAGAGATGGCCAGCGCGACATCAATCATATCGCCAAGCTTATCAAGCGCTGGCACCACGCCGGAGGTGGAGAGCGTGACGCGACGCTTAGAAAGACCAAAGCCGAAGTCGTCAAGCATGATTTCCATGGCCGGAACCACGTTAGTCAGGTTCAGCAGCGGCTCGCCCATCCCCATCATCACCACGTTAGTAATCGGACGTACGCCGGTGGTCTTCACCGCGCCGACGATTTTCGCCGCGCGCCAGACCTGGCCGATAATTTCCGAAACCCGCAGGTTGCGGTTAAAACCCTGCTGGGCCGTAGAACAGAATTTACACTCCAGCGCGCAGCCCACCTGGGAAGAAACGCACAGGGTGGCGCGATCGTCTTCCGGGATGTACACGGTTTCGACGCGCTGATCGCCAACGGCAATCGCCCACTTGATGGTGCCGTCGCTCGAGCGCTGCTCTTCCACGACTTCCGGCGCGCGGATCTCCGCGACTTCCTTTAATTTTCCGCGCAGAACCTTGTTGATGTCGGTCATCTCATCAAAGTTATCGCAGCAGTAGTGATACATCCATTTCATCACCTGATCGGCGCGAAAAGGCTTTTCGCCCATGTTTTTGAAAAACTCGCGCAGCTGCTGACGGTTCAAATCCAGCAGGTTGATTTTGGCATCTTTGTTCGGCACCGTCAGAGCGGCGCTATCAGGCGTGACTATTTGTTCAGACATAATTGATTCCGGCCTCGTTATTACACGTTATGGCCCCTGGAGGGTTGAAAAAAGAAACGCCCCGGGAGCGACTGCTCATCCGGGGCGCTGTATTCTACAAATTCTGGCCCATCAATACCACGTTTGCACGCTGCAATGATGAAAAAATCTGTAACTGCCTGGCAGATCCTATAAGGATTTTCGATTGTCGCAAGGCGGCAAGCAAGTGAAGCCCCGGGAGCATAGATAACTATGTGACCGGGTGAACGCGCGCAGCCAATACCGCGACGGTCGAAAAGCCGACGAGGATTAGCGGGTGCGCGGACAAACCTCGCCTTCAGCAAAGAAAAACGCGATTTCGCGCGCGGCGGATTCAACAGAATCGGAACCGTGGGTGCCGTTCTCGGTGAAGCTGTCAGCGTAGTCTGCGCGCAGGGTACCCGCCAGCGCGTTCGCCGGGTTGGTTGCGCCCAGCAGGTCACGATGACGCTGAACCGCATTTTCGCCTTCCAGCACGGAAACCACGATCGGACCGGAAGTCATAAATTCAACCAGACCGTCAAAGAACGGGCGACCTTCGTGCTCAGCATAGAAGCCGCGAGCCTGCTCAACGGTCAGATGCAGCATTTTGGTGCCAACAATTTTGAACCCTGCAGCTTCAAAGCGAGAAAAGATGCCGCCAATAACGTTTTTTGCCACCGCGTTTGGTTTGATGATGGAAAAAGTACGTTCAATAGCCATGATAACCTCTTTATATATGTTGTTCTGTTTCGCAGATGAGACCGATAAATACGGCGCGAATTATAATCATCATCTAAGGCGGTTGCCTATGTGTTTAGGTAACATTTTTTTAAAAAAAAGCGACCTTAAACAACAAATCCGGCTAATTCAGGCAAGTTCTGTTTATTGCACGGTGAAGTTAGCGGCAACAATCTGCCCCGCCTCATCCATCACCACTAGCTGATAACTATCAGGGCGCTCAAGGTTAAGGATGGCGCTGGCGCCTTCCGCGGTCAGCGGTTCGCCGTTCAGAAACCACCAGCGCCGCCCTTCCCCGCCGGTCGTTTGCAGCGGCAGCATCACCTTCAGCTCGCCGGGCAGACGTTTAACCACCGCGCCTTCACGGATGCCGGATAGCACCAGCGGGGCGGCATCGACGGTTTGCACCGGCGGGCAGTCCGCCGAAACCGCCGGCAACCTGGCGCGACGCCGTTCGCCCGCGGGCAGCCAGGGTTCAAGCGGCAGCGGCCAGACGTCGAGGCTTTTCGCCACCGCGCCTGGGCAATCTGCCGCCACCCGCTCCCCTTTCTCATTCAGCCATACCGGAAAACGAATCCCGCGAATCCCCTCCTGACCAGGCAGCAGCAGGGTCGGCGGCTGGCTCTCGTCGAGCAGCCAGGTTGCCAGCCGTCGGCGGCAGTTCGCGTCGCCCGCCGCTAAATTCTGCCCGCCGGGCCAGCACACGGTCCCGGCGCTGACCGACGACGGGCGAGGATCGGCCGGTAATCCGCCGCGGCTCATAGCCGGTCGCGCCAGCAGCAGATTATTGACCTGATTCAGCAGCGGCACCGCGCTGACGAAGCCAAACTGTCCGACGACCGGCGTGCCGTCGGGCCGTCCGGTCCAGATACCAATCAGATAGCGGGCATTCACGCCGATCGCCCAGGCGTCGCGATAGCCGTAGCTGGTGCCGGTTTTCCACGCCAGCGGCACCACCTTCACCAGCGACGCATCGGGCACCGGCTGCGCTTCGCCGGCCAGTATGCGCCGCACGATCCACGCGGCCCCCGGCGACAGCAGCGGCCTCTCAACCAGCGGCGAGTCCGGCGTGATGCGCAATTGTCCCGCCTTGCCGTGGCGGGCGAACGCGCTGTACGCCGCCACGATATCCGCCAGACGCGCGCCGGCCCCGCCGAGGATCAGCGATAAATTCGGCTCCGCGCCAGCGGGCAGCATCAGCGGCAATCCGGCATTGCGTAGCCTGGCGGCAAAACGCTTCGGTCCGTAGGCCTCCAGCACCTGCACTGCCGGAAGGTTCAGCGAGCGAACCAGCGCGTCGCTGGCGCTCACCGGCCCGTGAAACCCGCTGTCAAAGTTGCCCGGTCGGTAGTCGCTAAAGCGTCGCGGCACGTCCTGCAGTAATGAGGCCGGATGGATCAGCCCCTCATCCAGCGCCATACCATAGACAAACGGCTTCAGTACCGAGCCGGGGGAGCGGATCGCCGAGACCATATCAATATGACCAAAGCGGCTATCATCGCCAATATCCACCGATCCTACCCAGCCGCGCACCTTCATATTGGTATGGTCGACCACGATCATCGCTAAAGAACTGCGCGGCGGCAGGCGCGATTTCCAGTTCAGCGCCAGATCTTCCAGCTGCCGCTGTAGCCCGGCATCCAGCGTCGTGACCACCTTCTCTGCGCGGCTGCTCGCCAGCGCGCGGCGGGCAAAAAGCGGCGCCAGCTGCGGCATCTGCCGCGGAAACAGCCAGACGGGCTCTTCGAGAGCTTCTCGCACCGGCTGCGACGGCCACACGCCCTGGCTTTCCATTCGCAGCAGGACTTTATCGCGCGCCTCCTGCGCCCGCTCGGGCCAGCGGTCCGGACGTAAGCGGCTCGGCGCCTGCGGCAATACCGCCAGCAGCGCCGCTTCGCCGTAGCTTAGCTGCGCGGGGGGTTTACCCAGATAGGCCCAGCTGGCCGCGCCGATCCCCTGCAGCGTACCGCCGAACGGCGCCCGGTTGAGGTAGAGCGTGAGGATCTCGCTTTTTGACAGATGCCACTCCAGCTGCAGCGCTCGCCATAGCTGCCGCAGCTTGCCGCCAAAGGTGCGGGGATGAGGATCGAGCAGCCGCGCCACCTGCATAGTGAGGGTGCTGCCCCCGGAGATCACTCTGCCGGAAGTGAGATCCTGCCAGGCGGCGCGAGCGATCGAGAGCGGATTGACGCCGGGATGATCCCAGAACCAGCGATCTTCATAGTGGATCAGCGCCTGTAAATAGCGCGGCGAAACGTCGGCCAGCGTCACCGGATAGCGCCAGACGCCCTGCGCATCGGCAAAGCGCCACAGCGGCGTGCCGTCTTCCGCCACCACCACTCTGGCAGGCGTAACCTCATACAGCGGCAGCGGCCATAGCCGATCGGCCGCCAGCAGCAATAGCCACAGCAAAAAAATAAACGCCGCCAGCCAGCGCCAGCGGCGTTTTATACGCTTCAATACCCGCATTTAGGGCGCAACGGTTAGCGGTCCGCTGGCCGCGCCGGTTGCCCGCCACTGCGGCACGTACATTGACTCGACCTGCGGCTGCGGTACCTGATAAGTGCCCGGCGTCACCGCGCGCGCCAGATAAACCAGCGTCACCGGCTGGCCTTCATTGATAGCCACCGCGGCGACGAAGCGATCGTCGCGAAACTCAATGTGCTGGATATCCGCCTGCTGCATCTGGTTAAGCAGATTCTGCACCGCTTCGCCATTTTCCTGCAGGCTGGCGCTGCTGTTAGCCAGATTCTGGTTTTCCAGCTCCAGCCCCGCCGGGAGTAAATCCACTACCAGCGCGTCCGGCACGTTGCGTTTGGCCGTGACTTCCAGCTTCACCAGCACCAGTTCGCCGCTGCGCAGCGAAGCGAGCGATTTCTGCTGGCCCTGGGTATCGAAAATTTGCCGTTCGATTCCCAGCACGTTGCCTCCCGGCTGCGGAGCGCTCTGCGGATATCCACTGCTGTCGAGGCGAAGCCACAGCGCCTGCTGGCCGGTGTTGGTGACCTGCAGCGCCGCCAGCTGGTCGCCGGTCAGGTTGCGGGTTTGCGCTTTATCGCCGGAGAGCGGTTCGGCCTGCACGGAGGTTTGCGCCTGCCAGCTGCCGGGACGGTCCTGCAACGTACGCCCGGCCAGGAACAGAGCATTACTCTCCTGCGTCGAAAGCCAGCGCTGGCCGTATGCCTCTTCCGCCAGATTGCTGAGCAGCGTATTTTGCGCTTCCGGCAGCAGTTTATTCTCCTCCAGCAGCGCCAGCTTCAGCGCATCGTCGCGCAGCTCGCTGCCGTAATCGCCGAGCCAGCGGTTCGCATCCTGGCGCGGCGTGGCCATCGCCAGCTTCAGGGCCTCGTCGCCGCGCGGCGCATCGCCCATCAATTTCAAGGCGACGCCCAACTGCAGCAGCGGCAGACCGGAACGCGCCTGGTCGTGACGACTCCAGATCTCACGCAGCGCGCCGAGCGGCGCTTTCTGCTGCCGGGCCAGCACCAGCGCGGCATAGGCCTGAGCGGCAAAGCGGCTGGCCTGGGCATCATCGCTATAGCGGACGGTCATCAGCCCCGGCTCCTGTAAATAACGCAGCAGACGCTGGTTACCGCTGTTGACGGCGTTAGTCGGGACACTGTAGCCCTGCTCGCCCGCCCGGACGAGGAAGTCCATCGCGTAGGCCGTTAGCCAGTACTCCTCCGGACCCTCTTTATCCCACAGGGCGAAACCGCCATCATCGCGCTGCATCTGCAGCAGGCGAGAAATGCCGATATCCACCGCCGCGCGTCGTTTTTCATCGCTATCGCCGCTGATGCCCAACGCTTTAAGCTGGACGGCGTTGGTATAGAGCGACGGGAACAGCCCGCTGGTGGTCTGCTCCAGGCAACCATAGGGATAGGCTTTCAGGTCGCGAATATAGCGCGCCAGGTTCAGCGGCGGCTTGCCGCTGAACACCAGCTGTCCCTGCAGCGTCGCCGGCGAGAAGCCCTCACTTTGCGCCGCCGGAGCCTGCCAGCTTTCGCCTGGTTGCAGGACGGCGCCCGAATTGACAGTTTGCGCCGGGAAAGCCGGACGCACGCCGAGCTTCCACTGTTTTTGCATTGGCGTGAACGTTTCACCTGGCAGGTTCACGCCGCTGATGATGGCATTCACCTGACCATCGCCGAAACCTTCATGCGCGCGGACGGGTACAAACAGGGTGCTGCGCGCGCCGGGCGCCAGCTGCACCGACGGTATTTCTCCCCCTTCAAGCTGCAGCAGACCGCTGGCGGCCAGCGCAACGTTGAGGGTTTGCGGCTTATCGGTCAGGTTACTGAGATCCAGCGCCAGCCGCGTGGTATCCCCGCTGGCGAGGAAGCGCGGCATGTTCAGCTCGGCAATGACCGGCGCAGCCACGATCGTTTTCCCTTCGCTGCTGCCAAAATCGTCAGCGGTCCACGCCTGGGCCATCACCCGCAGTTCGCCGTTAAAGTCGCCAATCGGCAGAGTCACCGTCCCTTCGCCTTTCTCATCCAGCACCACCGGCTGCGCCTGCTGGGCGATAATCGTCACGTGGTTAACCGGCGGTTTGCCGCCGCGCTTAAGTTCATCACCGTCGCCGCCGAAGCGCAGGCTGGCGAGTCTCCCCTGCCCTTCAATCACCTGACCATAGATATCGTAAATATCGGCCCCGTAGCGTTTCTGGCCGAAGAAAGCGTTCCACGGGTCCGGCGTCGCGTAGTCGGTAATATTCAGTACCCCGCTATCCACGGCGGAGAGCAGAACGTTAACCTGTTTCGGCATCTCGCCTTCTTTGACGCTGGCCTTAACCTTCACCGTCAGCGGCTGGTTCGGGCGCATTTTAGCCGGCGCCTCCAGCGCCAGATTCAGACGACGGTTTTCGTCGCCGAGCGGCAGGTGCAGCAGGCCCACCGCCCGTTTTGGCGTCGCGGAGCGGGATTTATCCCCCGGACGAATAACCAGCGCGCTGAGGTACAGGTCGTGACGATTCCACGCTTTATCCACCGGGATCGATAAGTCCATCCCTTCCGCCGGGACGTCAATCTCCTGCCACCACAGCGGCCCTTCGCTTGATTCCACCAGCGCATAGCCTTTACCGGCTGCCGGCGCGGCGATATGAAGCTTGATGGTATCGCCCGGTTTATAGGCCGGTTTATCCAGCTTCATGGTGACGCGGTCCGGACGCGCCGCCCCCTGGCCGTCGCTGTTATCCTGCCAGCTGTATCCGGCCCAGAAGCGCACGCTGCTGACCACATCATCTGGCCCTTTGACTTCCAGGCGATAAGAACCCCACTCGACCGGGAAGCTCACTTTCGCCGTTTGTCCGGCTGAAATATCCAGCGACTCCTCGCCTTCCTGAAGATCTTTTTGATCGAACTGCGACTGCCAGCCTTCGCTATCGGACCAGTTCCAGTAGTAGTCGCGGCGTTCGCGAATTAACCGCACCTGTAGCCCGGAGACCGCCTTCTTCTCACCTTTCGCATCGGCATACACAATCTCAAACGCGGCGGCGCCGTTTTCATCCACCACCGGCTGCTTGACGGTGCTGTCGGTGCGATAGTCATAAACCTCTTTCAGGGCAAATTCTGGTCGGATACCCGGTAGCGTATCGGCAGGCCAGATTGGCTGTCTGACGGTGCGCGTGACCGGACGTCCGCCGGACTCCAGCAGGCTGGCCTGCAGGATCACCTGCAGCGGAGAGCGGCTCTCCTGCCACTGGCTGGCGGCGGTGACTTCCGCATGGCCCCGATCGTCCAGCGTGGTCTGTACTTCATCCAGGCTGCGGGAAAGGTTCTCTTCGGCAATGTCGCCAAACTGGAAGCCCGGCAGCGCGGGCACGGCGTCGCGCAGCGGACGCAGGAACAGTTTGCCCTGCAGCGAGTTGCCGCTGGCCGGCGCGCCGTACAGATAAGCACCGGTCACCGCAAAGCTAACATCCGCAGCCGGAGAGACGGGCGCATTTTGCGGCGTGAGATTTAGCGCCATACGCTCAGGCATAAAATCTTCGACGTGAAAATCCCACTCGCGCGGCTGGTTGTCGCCGGTGCTGGCGCGAATGTGCCACATCCCGGTCGCCGCGCCGCTATCTAGGGGATAAGTAAACTGGTACAGGCCGTTAACCGGTTTGCTGACCGTCGAACGAATGACCTGGCCGTCCGGCTGCACCACTTCCAGCTTCACCGGCTGCTCGGGGAGCGGTTTACCGTCGCTATCGCGCAGTAAAGCGTTGAGGATCACCGTTTCGCCCGGACGATAGAGATCCCGCGGACCAAACATAAATAGCTGCTTGCTGAACCCCGGCGCGCCGGCAATGGAAAATTCAGCCAAGTCCAGCGCCGGGAGTTTGAGATCCAGCAGGGTGGTTTGCCCGTCCTTACGCGCCAGCAGCAGCGCCGCTTCTTTGTCCGTTTGCAGCGTCACATGGCCCTGGCCGTCGCTCTTCGCCTGCGCCAGCGTCTGCCCTTTGGCGTTCAAGAGCTGAACATCGATATCGGACTGCGCCGCGCCGTTGTCCAGACTTTGGGTAAAGACATCCAGCCGGTTGTGGTAACGGTGCGCGGATACGCCGATATCGCTGAGGGTGAACAGCGTCGCGGCGTTGCTGTAGCTGTAGCGGCCCGCCTGGTTCATCACCGCGATATACACGCCCGGCTCCTGCAGCGGTTTGATATCCGCCAGCGGCAGCAGCAGTTTTTCACGCGTATTACGCGCGGGGTTGAGGTCAAAACGGCCGGTATAGACCAGATCGGCCATCTTCAGCAGCTCGTCCGACTCCCAATTGCTCAATGAATTACGGTATTCCCATTGGCTGACGAAGGCCGAAAGTGATTCCGGTTTAATACGGAAAAAATTGACGTCGACGTTATCGACATTCAGCGCCATCACCGGCAATCCGGCCACTACTTTCCCCGGCAGCAGCGAGCCGCGGCTGGCAAAGCCGATGCTCGGGGCAATATCGCGGGTGGTAATGGTTTTTTCAAAGCTGCTGTCAAAGGTCGCTTTATTCAGCGCCGCCAGGGTTGGATCTACCGATACAATCAGCTCGCGTTTTGGCTCAAGATGGCGAAGCCGCAGCTCTTTCAGGTTAGGCGCCAGCTCCCAGGCCCCATCAACTTTGCCGCTTTTTTTATCGACCAGATGTACGCTACGGGAGAAATCCTGGTCCGGCTGCAGAGGGATTGAGAAGGTCAGCACCATCGTCGACGCGCCGTCGAGCTGTACTTCCGAGGCATCCAGCAGCGTTAGCGCTTTGCCTTTGCTTTTTTCCGCCAGCGCCGCCAGCTGGCTGGCATCCGGCTTCGCGCTAGCTTTATCCGTCGCCGCAGACGCCGCGGGCGCAGCTGCC
>ULRE01060430.1_pt1 | contig 16076 bp, 15 predicted proteins | sample 1955141 | NCBI WGS metagenome assembly ULRE01 (sample SAMEA4835674, study PRJEB28245) | human gut metagenome | biome: gut microbiome; material: fecal sample | place: Denmark | collected 2008
ACCGGAATCCGGAGATCAAAGCTTTGGGCTATGCCGTTTCCATTCGTGACGTCACACCTAAAGCCTTTGTCGACACTCTGGGTGTCGAGCAGGAAACGTCAGCTTCCTTGGAGAAGGAAGACGGTAACGAAAACACCCATGCCATGTACCGCAACGAGGAAGTGAAATCTCCATTAGCCGTTTATGTCTTCGATATGTGGCGCTACGGTCAGTCCGCCTACATCCCTTCGGTGAAGCAGCTCACTTACCTCTATCAGCAAATTGCATTGGTCAACCAACGGATTGAAGCGGTCGGTGGTTTACCTCTCAGTCTGCAGCCCGGTGACTGTTGGCTGTGGACTTCCACCGAAGTGGAGGGGTAAAAGGACAGCAAGGCCTGGCTCCTCTCGATGCAGTCGGGAACCATTCAGGAAACCCCTAAGGACCAGGCGCATAAGTTCAGACCGGTGATAAGTATCTATTAGGTAAAGTAACCTCTAAATGCGAAGATTATGAATGAATTACTCGAACAACTCCAGATGAAGATGGAGGCATTTCAAAAGGACGCAGCCCTTCAAGCAGAAAAAGGAAACAAGGCAGCCGGCCAACGTGCCCGCTGTGTCTCACTCGAAATGGAACCGCTCTTGAAGCAGTTCAGGAAATTGTCGTTGGCGGTTTCGAAAAAAAATTAAAGATTCAGTATCTTAGTACTGGGATATTCGTATAGAATATAGGCTTGTTCCATACTCAATCCTATCAAATGGTAAAGGTAAATAAGGAAGAAGATGGGCCAAGTGTAATATGACCACCCAAAGTTGTCTGAGAATAGACAAGTTGCTCTTCCCGTTTTTCTTGTGGCAATACAACTGCATTTTTCGATAGACATAAATACTTTACTTTAGGTTAGCGCATATATAAAGCTAACCCACGTAAACTAAACTGTTTTTCCAGACGGCGTTGTTTCAGCCAACGGCTTTATTTTTCTTTTCACTGCAAAAAACTCTTTTACAGCATTCTTGCATTTACAAAACGGGAAACAGACATTTTGAAGTGAATAATTCACGTGAAAATTTCACCCTACAAAAAAATATGATTATCTTTGCAAGTGAGAAGGCTTTGTCCTTTATACAAATAAACAACAAGTCAGCATTCTCATTTAATAGAAGCACTATGATACTCCGCCTGATTTTGAAGAACTTTCTTTCGTTCGATGACGAAGCTCAGTTCGATATGTTTCCAAACATGAAACGTACCCAGCTGGCTGGGCATGTCTATACAGACCTTTGTGATGTACCTCTGCTGAAGCAGGCAGCCATCTACGGCCCCAACGGTGCCGGAAAGTCCAACGTGGTCAAAGCCATGGAATTTCTGCGTGCCTTTGCGTTGGACAAGGACTTTGCCAAGAACTTGGAACTTGGCAAGTTCTTCTATCTGCTGAAGAAAGATGCAGGCAAAGAGCCTATTTCATTGGCTGTGGAATTTGAGATACAGCAGCATTTCTTCTTTTACGAAGTGGAACTGACCGAAACCTTTGTAGCCAAGGAAGGGTTGTATGAGTCGTTCCCGAAAGAAGGAAAGCTGGACTTGATTTACGAGCGTAAGCAGGAGGAGGTGGAATTTGCACAAGCAGCGGATGAAGCCATTGCGGAAGCAACCCGGAAAATGCTAGAAAAGAATCCGCTCGCATCGCTGATGGCACTGAACCGGGAGTTCCCGATTATTGCGGACGCCCGTTGTGCATTGGCTGCCCAATGGTTCAACGGACAGCTGGAAATTATCGGTGTACACACTTTCCTGCCGACCTTGATCGATTTACTGCGCGACAATCAACCCATGATGGAATTTGTCCGTCAGTTGGTCAGCAGCCTGGAAGTGGGTGTCAACGACATGACCTTACAGGAAACGGATTTCGACAGTTGGGCTAAACAGCACATCGCCATCGCCCAAAACCTGCCGGGTGATCTGGACAAAGTGAAATCGCTTTCACTGAATGCCAACACCACTCCGGTACTGTCCATCAATGTAGAAAATGGGGTGCGCAAGGTCTATCAGCTGATATTCGACAACATCGGCAAGGGTGGATTTGTGGGCACTTTGGACACCAGTATGCAGTCGGACGGAACGCTGCGTGCCTTGACGCTGCTGCCGGCACTCTACTATGCCTGCAAGCAAGGCAAGACGGTAGTGGTGGACGAAATCAACTGCTGCCTGAGTCCCACCATGGTCAAGGGCATTGTGGAATACTTTGCAAAAACAACCGACACCAACGGCCAGCTCATCTTTACCACCCACGACAACCAGCTGCTTGATGAGCGCGACATGCTCCGCTCGGATGAAATCTGGTTTGTAGATAAGCGTGAAGGGGCTTCGGTGCTCTATTCGCACAATGATTTCAAGGAGCACCACACCATTTCTCCCTTCAGGGGGTATAACGAAGGACGCTACGGAGCCATACGGTTTGTTAATTTGCTGAAGGACTATGCCAACTGATCGGAAACTCACTTACGGAAGAAGGACAAGGGAACTGGATCTTCAACCTCAGTCGCCATCGTTGGCCGAAGTACCGGCTCAGCCAAGTGAAGCCGGAGCGATGCCTGTTCGTACTTTAAAAGGGTATGAAAAGACAGATGGTACGCTTTCCTATAGCATTGTCTGTGTCATCTCAGGCGGTGAACGCAAGGAAAAGGATTTCCTGCGTGAACTGATTCGCCAAAAGGAACTCCGTTCGCTGAGAGTGGCTTTTGTTTCCAAGGAGGGACAAGGGCTGCAACCTTACCAGATGCAAGCGATATGGTCTGCCATCCGGCAGTCAGGAGAAGTCGCACTTGCCAACCAGCATTATCAGCTGGACGATATGGATAAGGTATTCCTGCTGAGTGATGTGGATGAGTTCTACGACCAGCTTGTCAAGATAAGCAACGAATCTGATAATCAAGAATCAGCACAATGGATTGTCAGCAATCCCTGCTTCGAAATCTGGCTTTACTACTGCTTTAAGAATGACCCGGAAACCGATTTGGAAAGTCTCAAGTCATTCGATGCAGCCAAGCGCAGCCAGGAAATGAAGCACTTGGGAAATATGCTTGTTCCTGGTGGACTGAATCCGCTGCGGGCATTCGAGCAAATGGCTGAAGGCATCGCGCACAGCCGGGAACATTATGCCGAGGATGAACAGCGCATTCCTGTGCTATATGCTACACAAATGCACGAAATGGCTCAGTATCTCATTGACACGATGAACCGCACCGCCAATGAATACAATGAGTTTATTCAGAGGAAACAGGCATGGCGTGAAAAGATGAAGAGGTAAGATTTTAAAGCCCAACGAATAATAACGATAATAAGGAAAAATCGTAATAATTTGCCTATATTAAGCGTGTTATTACGATTTTTTTTACCTTTGCAAAGGTAATAGTTCCATTTAAATCTTTTAGGTATGAAACATTGTGATTTATCTGTCGGCGATTGGATTATAATCGAAAATTGTTATGCCTACATATTAGCTGTTCACGATATTTTTTATGAAACATTCCATACAGAAGTGCAAGAAAAAAGTAGTTTGAAAGGAGACTATGTTTATTCGCTCATCGTTTATCGCATCTATTGTACAACGAAAGGAAAAAAGATAAATCGCAAGCCAGCCTATTTTACTCATGGAGTTGAAGATTATAGAAGTTTGGCTCCTGATGAAAAGAATTTTATATCCCAATTATTGAAATCCTATTCTGATGAATTTAATAATTGGAAAGCCGGAAGCGTGCTACCTTCTGAATATGAGCATATCGATCTCCCTGTTTTATCAAGCACACCTAAAAGTGCAATGAACAGGTTTAAGAAAGCAATCAAACAGCTGACCTCACCTTACACTTTTAACGATTTATTGAAAGTATGTAATGACATTAAATCAATAGATTGGAAACATATAAATGAAGTGGATGACAACTATATATCATTTGATATGTATTTTACAATAGGAAATCATCAAGGAAATTATATACTGTTTGACAAGATAAAGAAAATTGATTATACCGATTCCGAGGAGGATAATATGACTTTGGAGTCTTTTTTCACCTTTGAAACTGCTTTCTTGTCACTAGCTCGTTTTATAAAAGAATACGATGCCATATACCCATCTGAAAAGAATACGGTTCTCTTGGAGCAATTAAAAAAGATATGGAGCGGGTTGTTTCACCAAAACTGGAAAGAATCTCCATTAGCTTTTGATTTCTTTACGCATGCCCCTAAAATACAGTACTACAGCTATGAATTAGCGAAAGATACAGTGTTAGAATTTCTCAAACGTAATGTTCAGGAACTAGATTGTCAAAGATTGGTAGATTTTCTATGTGAAGAGGACAAAAAAAAGAAAGTTTACAAGAAAGTATATGAATTATTAAAGGGAATGTAATCAACCGTGGCTTGCTGCCACATTCTTATTATTGGCAGCAATTATCACTTCTATTGTTGCTAGAAGTATCTGAAATCTTTTAGCTTATGAAAATTGATGAGATTACTGGAATAACGGATATGGCTCACAAATAAGCTAAGAAATTTGACAGACCAATAAACAATCCTGAATATATGCCAATGGGTTTTCTCATTTGACAGTTGCCATGCGACTATACCACCCAAAGTGTTTAATCCTAAAGAAGTTATATATGCAATTGCATACCCTATCAGGTTTTCAAAGTTGCTGTCTCTTAACATTGGCCAACCGAATACCATCACAAGCACAGGAAAAAAGGAACACAATGCTATAATCGTTTCAAACTTCAGATATCGTTTATCAGCCAGTTTCATGACTTAAATATTCTATTCTTTATCAAAGGACATTCATTCCGTTAGAAATATTCTGTAAGAAATAACGATATTCTGGAGGTATAGTTGTATCCAGCAATGTTTCAAGTTCTGCAGTTTCTTGTTCTGAAAGGCAAGGATATACAGAATTTAGCCATGCTTCCGATGCAATGTGAGACGCATTACCAATCAAAAAGGCTCCTGTGGTTTCTATTTTTCTTGTTCCGAGATGTCTATATCGCATCATTAACTTGTCGAATATAACTTTATCAATCATATGCTATACCATAACTTTATCTTTTCCTACAAAGGTAGTGAAAAGCCATGACTATCCACTCAATGCAGGTAGATTATTACGACTGTCACATCGAATTACAATTTATACCCCTATTGAGTTTTCTTGTATTTAATCCCAACTCTGCCATAAACTCTCTTTCCACCATTTGAACCAACAGACATGTGAAACACTATGTATTTTTCCCAATAGTTCGCTTTCACGAAAAGCTGTTTTTCTTTTCACTGCAAAAAATCTTCATCTGCAGGGTTGCCAAAGAAATTGCTTACGTGAGGGAAAACACACCTCAGAACATAGACAGCATAAAGTCGTACCCACCTCTTTGTCGGGTACGACTTTTTTTGCCATCAGCTATCTTGAAGATTATGAAAATTATTCAAGAGAGGAGTAGAAAGAGGCAACATCACCATCCTTCATTATAGAAGAAATCTGTTTATTTTTCTCTGCTATGGTTTTTAACTGTGTTTTTTCTTCTAAAGTCCAGTTCTTTATTTTTTTAAGTTTGGAAATTATAGAATGAGTTTGTTTAAAACTGTTGCTATTCTCCAAATCCATAATAAGTTTCTCTTTTTCTTTATCTTCCTGATTGTCTGGCTGCCCATTACGGCTTATCTGTTCTTGCTTATCTTGGTAATGAATAGACATCAATTTTTCATTTGATGCGGTTGTATCAATAATGGTTTTGACTAATATATCCAATTCTGACCCTTCTGTATAGTCTGCTGGAGTATAATATTTTATGCGCTTATCCTCCATCATTTTATAGACTTTTCGTTTATCTTTTGTTTCCGGATTATAAACTCCAATAGAATGACCTGAATAAGAATTAATGAGTTTCATACAAGGAACATCCGTATCACTATCACCTATATAAACCATATTTCTGAAAGGAATACGAATGTCCTCTGGCTTAAAATAGTCATTGACGCCTGAATCGTTCACATCTAAAGTCCCTTTTTCTATTCTAAAAAGGAATTGAGTCTTACTCGTATAATTAATAACTTGTGCTGGCCATTGAGCAACACCATCTTTATCATAATAGAAGGAACTGGCATAAATCTTTTCAAATTCATTAGCGACTTTTGTACCTTCTATCATTTCCTTAAGACCTGATGAAATGATATAATGCTCTACAATAACTCCTTTATCTACGCCATATTCTCTAATACGCTTAAACCATGTCTCAACACCAGGGAATAATTGTACTTTAGCCCCATAATCCATTAATGCCTTTTTAGTAAATAAGACTTTTCCATGCGCTTTCCGGATCATGGTAAACATGTAAGCCAAATTTTGATCCATGTCGTTCTCTTCAGCCAACCCATTTGACTCTTTCCAAAAAGATTCGACTTCATCCCCAACAGATTGAATATAGCCTTGCGCTTGCATGTCATCTGGTGATAATGTCTTATCAAAATCATAACATATCGCAACAACAGGTTTACTTTCTTTTGATTTTCTAATAAATTCCTTACTCATATTACATAATAAAAAAATGAGGCATAATTACAATCAATCATACCTCATTTATAATTTATCAGTTCAGTAATTCCTTACTTTACAATTTTAAATAACTTATTTGACTTCCTCAAAATCAACAGCATCTCTGTATGAGCAACTTGCGCGAACGTGTTGCAAATATAGTGCAAACCCGAAAATTAGCATCTATAAGCAACCACAGCTCTTTACTGCAAAAATACAGATTTATTTGATAAATATCGTGATATAAACACATAATAATCAAATCGATGGGGTGATTTTAACATAATATCCGGTTTTATCCTTACCTTTGTATATAGAACTTGGGCTTTATCCCCAAACAACAAAAAGAAAACGATGCAAATTCATAACAATACATTAATAGCGGAATGCTCGTCTTACGATTTTAAGGAAATGCTGGAACGTAAGAAAGTGAAGTCATGGCTTAAATCCGTGTCGGCTTTTGCCAATACGGACGGTGGTAGCTTGTTCTATGGAGTAAACGATGACGGAGTGATTGTAGGTTTGGAGAATCCGCAAGCAGATGCTGACTTTATCAGTGAAATGATAAAGGCAAGACTTGACCCAGTACCAGAAGTACAACTTATCCCGATTGAACATGAAGGACGTACCTTGCTTGAAGTAAGAGTAAAGGCAGGAACGCTGACACCATATTATTATTATCAAGACGGAACACGTACAGCTTATACACGAGTAGGTAATGAAAGTGTGGAATGCAATTCGCAACAACTTCTTTCATTGGTATTAAAGGGTACGCACATGACTTGGGATTCGCTGCCTACACAAGTAGATGCCAACAAACATTCTTTCGTTATCCTTGCCAACACTTTCCGAGAGCAAACCCATCAGGAATGGAATGATAAGTATTTGGAATCATTCGGACTTGTCACATCTGACGGGAAACTGACCAATGCCGGATTGTTGTTTGTGGACAATTGCACCGTATTCCAATCACGTATTTTCTGCACCCGTTGGACGGGGCTCTATAAAGACGATGCCATCAGTTCCGTAGAGCATCGGGCAAATCTCGTATTGCTTCTGAAATATGGCATGGACTTCACCAAGAACTATACCATGAGCGGGTGGGTCAAGATGCCGAACTATCGCCTGAATCTCCCCGACTATTCCGACCGTGCTATTTTTGAAGGATTGGTAAACCATCTTATCCATAGAGATTACACAGTAATGGGTGGTGAAGTACATATTGACATCTATGATGACCGAGTTGAATTGGTATCACCAGGTGCAATGCTTGATGGCACACAAATCCAAGACCGAGACATATACAAAGTACCGTCCATGCGCCGGAATCCTGTTATAGCGGATATGTTTACTCAATTGGACTATATGGAGAAACGTGGTTCGGGCTTAAGGAAAATGCGGGAACTTACGGAGAAACTGCCTAATTTCATGCCGGGCAAAGAACCACAATATCAAACGGAAGCAATTTCTTTCTATACCACATTCTATAATTTGAATTGGGGAGAGAACGGAAGGATACCTATAGAGGAAGTCGCCAACAGAGTAAATAATAGCCTCGAAAAGTACTCTATCGATGAAGAATCTTCGGTGAAAACTTTCGGTGATTTACAGAAATCTTCGGTGAAAACCTTCGGTGATTTGCAAAATTCTTCGGTGAAACAAAAGCGATTGGGACGGACTGCACAAAGCATTCTTGACCTTGTAATATCAGATGGTTCTATATCTCAAGATAAGATGGCGGAAAAAATAGGAGTCAGTAAACGAGCCATTGAAATGCAGATCGCAAATCTAAAAGCCAAAGGGTTGCTTGTCAGAGAGGGAGCAGATCATGGTGGCTATTGGCGTATTGTAATTAATCCTAAAGCAGAAGAATAGAACTATGGGAATATATCTTATACCACTCTGTGTTATAGTTGCCATTTTGGTAATCGCCTTTTTGTTTGCTTCTTTACAGCAAGTAAAACATAAAACTCGATATATAGTGCTTTATGTAATAGCCGTCATCATGCTATTTGCCGTTATTCCTATCAATGAATATTTGACTAAGTTTACGCAAATTTCAAGTGAAGAATACCTGCTTATTTTAATATTCGATATTGCGGTGGGATATTTTTGTATGTACATTGCCGGTTTGCTGAAATTCAATCTTCTTAAACAAAAAAATCAAGCATTAGAAAATGCCTTGACAGAAAAGCAACAAAAAAATGTAGATGCTCTATTAAAGCATCAAAATGAAAAGCAAAAAAAACTTCTCAAAGGAGAACTTGAATGGTTAACAGAAAAAATCAAAGTATTTACTGAGGAAGAGCAGAAAGCTATTCTTGCCTGTGCCTGCGCATTTGCAGAACATGACTTGATAATCGCTCCATCAATAGCTATTCAGCAAAAAGAGACGTGTAGTCAGCAAGACCTTATGTATTTTGTTTGTTCTGCTTTTTTCAATATGGGAAAGAAGCGTAATGATATTGTAAGTTTCTTATATAAAGTTTTTCCTATCTATTTTCCTGCCGGAGAAAGTGTATTGGCTAAAAAAATGCCGGGACAGGAAAGGGTAAAAGAGAGAAGGGAGAAAGAAAATAATTAAAAAAACAATGTCATATTTTAATTGTACAACTTCCTATAATATAATTTTATTGGAAGTTACTTATACTATCAGGCAATTTATATAAATTTGCCTTTGGATTAAAACATTTTACTTCATGGCTAATTTAAACAGACTAAAAGTTGTGCTTGTCGAACAACAGAAGACAGGAAAATGGCTTGCAGAACAAATTGGAAAATCTAATTGTACTGTAAGTAAATGGTGTAGTAACTCAGTTCAACCAGATCTTAAAACACTTAATGATATAGCCAAAGTTCTTAATATTGATGTAAAGGATTTGATTGTCAGCAGTGTAAAACCATAAATGAGTTATTGTTATGGAAGTAAACAAGAAAGAGCTCAAAGAACAAGAGATACGCACTCTGTTCATTACTCCTGCACTCCAACAAAAAGGATGGGCAGTAAGTGTAAATATGCGTGAAGAGTACTATTTTACGGATGGTCGAGTACTTGTTGTTGGCAACCAACATTCAGTAGCAGAGGGTAAAAAAGCCGATTACCTATTATACCATAATGGCAAGCCCATTGCTGTGGTTGAAGCCAAAGACAATAAACACGCAGTTGGAGGTGGTATTCAGCAAGCCATAGATTATGCCCAAATCCTTGACCTGAAATTTGCGTACTCCAGTAATGGCGATGCTTTCTTGGAACATGACTTTATCACGGGGAAAGAAACCGAAATCAAGTTAGAGGATTTTCCCACAGAAGAAGAACTATACAACCGTTATCTTGCATCTAAGAACTATACTTCGGATGAACTCAACATAATAGAAACGCCGTTTTATTATGATGCACATAGCCATGAGCCAAGATATTATCAACGTATAGCGGTTGACCGTACTATTGAAGCCGTAGCCAGAGGACAACAACGTGTACTTGTCGTAATGGCTACCGGTACAGGTAAGACATTTACTGCATTTCAGATTATTCATCGTCTTCATAAAAGCGGAGCAAAGAAAAAAATCCTATATCTTGCAGACCGAAATATCCTCATAGATCAAACAATGGCTCAAGATTTTAAGCCATTCAAGAAGTTTATGACCAAGGTAACTTCTGTTGGAGAAGGTGAAGAAAAGATAGATTCATCATACGAGGTGTATATGGCTTTATATCATCAGCTAGTCGGAAAAGAAGGAAAGCCAGACCCGTTTTTGGAGGTACAACCAAACTTCTTTGATTTGATTATCGTTGATGAGTGCCATCGGGGAAGTGCGAAAGACGATTCTGCATGGCGTAAAGTATTGGAGTATTTCAGCTTGGCTACCCAAATTGGTATGACAGCCACTCCAAAAGCCGATGAAGGAGCAAACAACTTGGATTATTTCGGGAAACCTGTATATACCTATTCACTTCTACAAGGAATCCAAGATGGTTTCTTAGCTCCATATCGAGTTACAGCTGACTTTATCAACGTTGATTTACAAGGGTGGACTCCAGAAGAAGGTGAAATGGATTTATTGGGTAAAGAAATTGAGCAGAAACTATATCAAAGACAAAATATAGGTCGTGATCTTGCTATCAAGCTAAGGCGTAAAGTGGTAGCACACAGAATCACTCAAATGCTGCATGACATCGGGCGTATGACAAAAACGATTGTGTTCTGTCCTGATATAGAGGAAGCTGCTGAAATGCGAACACTACTTATCAATATGAATAGTGATTTGTGTAAAAAGTCACCCTATTATGTTACACGCATTGTCGGTGAGGATAAAGAAGGGAAAAAACAATTAGATAACTTTATCAGTGTGGATGAGCCCTATCCAGTGATAGTGACCACCTCTGAACTTCTATCTACGGGAGTGGACTGCAAAACTTGCGGATTAATTGTCATAGACAAAGAAATTGGCTCTATGACTGAATTTAAGCAAATCATCGGACGTGGTACACGACTTAGAAAAGACAAAGGTAAGTGGCATTTGGAAATACTTGACTTCCGCAATGCCACAGCAAAATTCAAAGACCCAGCATTTGACGGTGATCCGGAACCGCCAAAAGGAGGTGGGAAGAAGCCGAAGCCATACCAACCTGTTGACCCTGCTTCAACACCTGTGTCTGAACCTCGTGAGAAATATCTCATCAATGGTAAAGATATTCGTATAGCCCATGAGATAGTATCTGTTTTAGGGGAAGATGGCAAAACCATGAGAACAGAAAGTGTTCAGTCGTTTGCAAGAAAACAATTATTACGACACTATCAGACCCTTGATGAGTTCATACATACATGGACAGAAGCGGAACGTAAGCAAGCTGTGATGGACGAGTTAAAGGAATATGCCATTCTGATAGACGCAGTCCGCGAAGCGAATCCGGCACTGAAGGATGCAGACATCTTTGATGTGATATGCCACGTTGCTTTTGACCAACCACCATTGACAAGAAAAGAAAGGGCAAACAACGTGAAAAAGCGTAACTACTTCGGTAAGTATGAAGGTAAAGCTCGTGAAGTCTTGGAGGCTCTTCTTGATAAATATGCAGAGAATGGCATTCTTGACTTTGAAAAGTCGAATATTTTAGAAATACCACCATTTAATAGTATTGGTAAACCAACTAAGATTGTGAAATTATTTGGCGGCAAACTTGAATTTGAGAAGGCTGTCAGAGAACTTGAATATCAAATATATAAATCCGCATAAAAATGGCAGTAAACAACATCATAAAGCGAATCCAGAATATCATGCGACAAGATGCAGGTATTAATGGTGACGCACAGAGAATCGAACAAATGACTTGGATGTTCTTCTTGAAAGTTTATGACACGCAGGAAGAAACATGGGAGTACAAAGATGAAAACTACAAGTCCATCATTCCAGAAGAATTGCGTTGGCGTAATTGGGCGGTGGACGAAAAAGACGGTGAAGCATTGACAGGTGAAGTTCTGCTTTCTTTTGTCAATGAGAAACTGTTCCCTGCATTGAAAAACCTTCCTGTAAATGCCGACACGCCACGAGCCAAAAGCATTGTTCAAGAAACATTTGCCGACTTGAACCAGTATATGAAAAACGGAACGCTTTTACGTCAGGTAATCAACATAGTAAATGAAATTGAATTTGATGATGCAGAAGACCGCCACACATTCGGGGATATTTACGAAGGTATTTTGAAAGATTTACAATCGGCAGGTAATGCAGGAGAATTTTATACACCTCGTGCCCTGACTGATTTTATTGTGATGATGCTTGCTCCTAAGTTGGGTGAGACCTTTGGCGACTTTACCAGTGGTACAGGAGGATTTCTTACGTCTGCCCTTAATTATATGGCAAAGAGCGTACGCTCTGCCGAAGATGGTGAAAAGTTGCAAAATGCTGTTGTTGGTCAAGAATGGAAACCGTTGCCTTATCTTTTGAGCATCACAAATTTGTTGCTTCATGATATTGAAGCTCCCAATATAACGCACTGTGATTCGCTTGGAACAAATGTCACGGATTTCAATGAAACCGATAAAGTGGATGTTATCGGTATGAACCCTCCATATGGAGGCAGTACGGACGATAGCGTAAAGAGCAACTTCCCATTACGTTACCGTTCCAGCGAAACTGCGGATTTATTTATAGCCCTTATTATGTATCGTCTTAAAGCTGGTGGCAGATGTGGAGTGATTATTCCTGACGGCTTTTTATTCGGTACTGACGGAGCAAAGCTTGCGCTTAAAGAGAATCTTTTGCGTAATTTCAATTTACATACCATCATCCGTTTGCCGGGCTCAATATTTTCTCCATACACTTCCATTGCAACCAACATCCTTTTCTTTAATAACGAAGAAGCCGAAGGCTGCGAAGGAGGATTCAAGACAAAGGAAACATGGTTCTATCGTTTGGATATGCCGGAAGGATACAAACATTTCTCAAAAACCAAACCGATGAAGGTAGAGCATACTCTGCCTATTCAGGAATGGTGGAACGACCGTAAAGAGATAGTCAATGATGAAGTGGGAGAAAAAAGCCGTGTGTTTACTGCCCAACAGTTGATAGATTTGGATTGCAATTTTGACCAATGTAAGTTTCCGAAAGAGGAAGAAGAAATATTACCTCCGGCAGAATTACTTAAACAGTATTTTGAGAAACGTGCCGCACTCGACCATGAAATAGACAAAACACTTTCAGAGATTCAAAAGATTCTCGGTATAGACATAAAATCGTGTAACTGATAATTGTGAAGTGATATGAAAGATTTGACAATCTCAAACATTGAAAGACAAAATGTGCTTAACAACCGTTTTGCGGTCGGTAAGATACAGGAGCATCTTGATATAGAAGGAATGCTATTTGAGGGAGAATACCGCTTTACAAAAAAAATGGTTGCCGATTTTTATCAAGTTGATACATCTACAATAGACCGTTATCTGCAATCAAATTCTGAGGAATTAAAACATAATGGATATATTTTATGTAAGGGTAAACAACTGAAAGAGTTTAAGTTAGAATTTGCTCACCTTATTAATGAGGTGAGCAAAACAACACAACTCGGACTATTTAATTTCCGCTCTTTCTTAAATATTGGTATGTTGCTTACAGAGAGTGAGAAAGCTAAAAAAGTCCGTAGTCTTATCTTGGATTTTGTGATTACCACCATCAACGAAAAGACAGGTGGAGGAACTAAGTATATTAATCGTAGAGATGTGCATTATCTTCCTGCCGCAATCACAGAAGAAAACTACCGTAAAAATCTTACTTCTGCCATCAATCAATACGTGGATGGACATCCAACATACAAGTATTCTCAAATTACTGATTTTATCTACAAGGCTGTTTTCAAGGAGAATGCCAAGGAATATCGAGAAGTATTAAGGTTGGATTCTAAGGACAATGTTCGGCACACGTTGTATTCAGAGGTTCTATTGGTCATCTCTTCTTTTGAAAATGGTGTGGGGGCTGCTATCAGTGAACGATTCAAGGAAAATGGCAGTAGAAAACTTACTATTGATGAGGTAGAGCATATTGTGAATGAACTTGCCGAACATCCCATGCAGAAACCTTATCTGAATGATGCCAGAACCAAAATGGCTTCAAGGGATTTCAGTTTCCGAGATGCGTATCATGGTAATATAGCAGATTACTTGCAAGCTGTGACTCCCGAAGAGTTTGAACGATTCATCGGCGACCAGTCTATTGATTTTGACCGTATCTTAGCGGATAACAAAGATGTGCTTAAACGCTTAAAGCAGGCAGAAGATGAGTAAGGGAATTATTTACATAGATTACGACGAAGCTTTAAACATCTATGGCAAAATGATTGATGCCAGTGATGGTGGCTTTGAAGGAGTGCGTGACGAAGGAGGTATTCGTGCAACACTGGATTTTGTACAAAACGATTTATACTATCCGACCTTCGCCAACAAACTAACGTATCTGATGTATAGATTCTGTTCTGGACACTTCTTCAATGATGGGAATAAGCGTATTGCGCTGACTTTGGGTGCTTACTTTTTACACAAGAATAATTACTACTGGCACGCTTGCATCTGTATGCGAACATTGGAATCTATCATTTATCATGTGGCTGCATCGAATATCGACCAAGACTTGCTACTACGCATCGTCAATAGTTTTATGACCAGTAAAGATTATGACGAAGAACTGAAAATAGATATTGCCAATGCTATGAGCAAAGGTGAGTTAGGAATACAAGGCGAAGATTACTAATAATTTGATTATATTATGGCTAATATACTTGAAATAATTAAAAACGAAATTGCACAAGACTATTATAAAAACAATTTTCCTAATGATGGTCAACGTTTTGTTGCATGGTATATGCGTAACATCCATCTTTTAGATCAAAGACAAGCTAAAGATGCGATTACAGATGGAGCAAATGACAAGCAAATAGATGCTGTATATATTGATGAAGACGAGCAAAAAATATATATCGTGCAAGGGAAATACTATCTAGGTGAATCTGTTGATGCAACTCCTGTGAGAGAAGTTATATCTGCTTGGAGCCAGTTTAGCAACTTAGCCCAATTACAGGAAAATGCTAATCCTAAATTAAAAACCAAAATATCAGAAATAGCAACAGCATTAGAAGATGACTCTTACTGTGTATGTTTTGAATTAATAACAACCTCTATCTTTACGGATTCGGCTATGGATGATATACATTCATTCCAAACCAAATTATCAGAGGAAGATGATGCTGAATTGAATTATAGTACCCAATTCTCTGTGGTTGATAAACAAGGCTTAGAAGATGCTTATAGCTGTGTTATTGAACAAACGAATCCAACTTTAAACCATACTATCAAGCTTGAAGCTGGTAAATATATGACGACAGAATTAGGGGGGACAAGCGTGATAGTTGCAGCCATGCCTTTAAAAGAATGTATAAAACTCCCTGGTATAAAAGATGGATCGTTGTTCCAGAAAAATGTTCGACAAAGTTTAGGTATTAACAATACTGTAAATAAAAAGATCAAGAAAACCATAAACGATCCGAATAAATGTGGTGACTTCTTCTTCTTTCATAATGGAATAACCGCCATTTGTAACAAAATTGAAGAATGTGGCAATGGTGAGTTTAAACTTTATGGATTGAATGTTGTAAATGGATGTCAATCACTGAATACTATTTTAAGTTGTAGTGAAAATGTGCGAAAGCGTAATGATGCTTATGTCCTATTCAGATTCTATGAAATTCCACAAAGAGATAGAGCAGATTCTATTAGCATTAACACAAACACACAAAGTGCAGTAAAGGCAAGAGATTTACGTAGTAACAGTAAGCAGGTATTGAAACTCAAAAAGGCATATGAAGCAAAATATTCTAATGGATTCTTTGCGACCAAAAGAGGTGAAGCCATACCAGCAGACAAGGACAAGCAGTACTGCATAGAGTTATCATATCTAGGTAAGAATCTTACAGCTTGGTACATGCAAAGACCGAATTTATCTTATGGTGAAACTAAGATTTTTGACAAGTATTTCA
>ULRE01021959.1_pt1 | contig 16037 bp, 20 predicted proteins | sample 1955141 | NCBI WGS metagenome assembly ULRE01 (sample SAMEA4835674, study PRJEB28245) | human gut metagenome | biome: gut microbiome; material: fecal sample | place: Denmark | collected 2008
AGCACTGTCATAGCGGTTGCGGGCAAAACGGTCCAGCTGATATACCAAAACGCCCTCAAAGGTGTGCTTGTCGCTGTCGGAGATCATCCGCTGGAACTCGGCACGGTTGTCCGTGGTGCCGCTGATGGCCCGATCAATATATTCTCCGACAACAGTATAATGATTCGCCTCCGCATATTCCGGGTGCTTCAGGAGCCACTTTGCAAAATAGGCCCTGCCCTCGTCGCTGGCGTAAAACCTGCGCAGCTCCGGGAGCATGGCCTTGGCAAAGGAGGTAAGCAGTTCCTCCGGCAGTGCGACCTGCGTGTAGTCGATCTTGCGATATTCTCCCATAGGCCGCACCTCCTTATCGCACTCGGTCAGTTCGTCGGCGGTAATCCCGCTCGCAGAGCTTCACCACGGCGTCCACGATTTGGGCGGCGGTGTAGCTTTGTGGGAAGTACTTTCGGATGCGCTCCATCGGAATCTTGAGGCGGGCCTTCTGGTTGGCTTTTTCCTCCGACATAATGGTTTGAATGACCGCCGTGGTCAGCGTCCCTTCCCGGTCAGCTTTGTGCATCCGCCAAGCCTGCGAATAGGACGGGGTGCAGTCGTTGATGGCGCACTGCTCCAGCACCTCCCGCTGGCTCTGTTCATCAAGAAACGAAAGCTCCACACCGACGGACAAGGCAATTTCGTCCTCTTCCATCTTTTCAAGGAACTCAGGGATGAGATAGGTCAGGCGGATATAGCGGTGGATTTGCCGTTCACTTTCGTTTGCAGACTCGCTGATTTGTGAAACGCTCCACTTCTCGCCAAGTTGGCGAGAAGTGCCTTGATGGGACAGAGCCTCCATTTTCAGCTTATAGGCAAACGCCTTTTCTGATGGTAAAATATGCTCACGGTGCAGATTACTGTCTACTACCGCAATGGCGGCAGCATCCCGGTCAAGGGCATAAATTAAGGCAGGGACCTCGGTGATTCCTGCCTTTTGTGCGGCGTGTAAACGGCGATGACCGCTTATGACCTCATATTCATCTGTATTTTCTATCGGTCGGACGATCAGCGGCGAAAGAACGCCTTGCATCTGTATGCTTTCAATCAGCGTGTTCATTTCGTCATCGTCCTTGACCTTGAACGGGTGTCCGGCAAAGGGACGCAGTTTTTCTACCGGAATTGCCACCGGCTTTTTCATCGTATTTTTCATTTTATCTACCTCTTTCCTTGTATCTTACACGGGCTTTTTTCTCCAGCTCGTGCTCTTGCTTTAGCAATTCATACAGGTGCGGAGATTTCTCTAAAATCCGCTCCGCACGGCGCAGACGCTCCCTTATGGGTTTCATCTGCTTGGATACCATCTTTCGGCGCTCTTTATAAAGGGCTTGTTCTTTTTGCGACCTTGGTCGGCGTATGCGGTTGCTGATGCCGCTGCGCTCACGCTCCAAAGTGGAAAGCTCTGCCTTGGATTGCTCAATATTTGCTTGCAGGTCAGCTGTCGTATGGATACCGTGTTTCTCCAAGAAGTGATAGTCGGCAACCAACTCCTTCAAATCCTTTTCCGTCGCTCGCAGGTCCGGTGACAGCAGCATTACATCGGCAAGCTCGGCTACGATTTGAACGACCGTTATGACAAGATAAAACACCGCATCCACCAAAACGGTGGCAGTGTCACAGCTGTGCTCAATGGAGAAGCCCAGCTTTCGAAGTTCGTCCTCTAATGGAAATTTCTTCGGTTTATACGGTGGTCGGTACTCCAAGGTGAACAGCCGATAGCGGTTTTCGGCGTTCTGCCGCAGCTGTGCGTTGACACGGTCTTTGGAAAAGCCGATGTTATCCAGCCGCACGGCACGCTCCCAATGCTTCGCTTTGACCGAAAAGCGCACAGGATCAAGGGTGTATCCGAGCGCATAGAGCAGATTTTCAAATTCTCTTGGGCTGGTCGCAAAGGACAGGCAGTATTCCACATCCTCCCGCAGACAGTCCCGGTGGGTTTTCTTGCCGGCCTTATGAACCCAATATTCTTTCTTTTTGCCCTTACTGTAAAACTCGCTGTTTTCCAATACCGACAGCTCGTGCTCCCGGCAGATTTCATCGGAGATTCTACGCAGCTCCTTGTGGTCGCCGATTTTGTTTTTGAACTTTGCGCCGTCCTTGAAGGACACGGGATTCACAACAAAATGGCAGTGCACATTGTCGGTGTTCAGGTGGACGGTGACAAGCACCTGATACCGGTCGCCCCACATTCTTCTTGCTGTTTCCTTGCCGATGGCGAATGCTTGCTCCGGCGTTACCTCGCCCTCACGAAAGCTCTGAATGCCGTGGTAGCCGACGACCTTTCCACGCAGACCGAATCGCCGCTGGACGGCGATCATCTCAGCGTAGGCATTCTGTGCCGAGCAGTTGATGCCGCCCACAAACATCTTACAGTCGGTCTTATCGTCGTTCTCTGCGTAACGCAGGGCGGCGTACAGATCCTCGTCCAGATATTCCGGTGCGGTGGTCTTGTCGGGATTGTCGGCGTAGTCCAGCGTGGCTTTCAGGTTTTTGAACACAGGCCAAAAGCCTGTAACAGCCATACCGCATCACCCCTTTCCGGGAAGCAGGAATTCTGCTGTGATGTGTTTCAGCACCGTGCAGATTTCTTTGTCCAGATCCGGTGAACTCGCCTTGTCCGCAAGCTCGCCAAGCTTTTCAAGACAAGCAAAAAGAGCGTCAGGCGGAACCGCTCTCGGCTCGTACCCCAACGCTCTTTGCTTCACATATTCGGTTGTACTCAGCCCGCATTTTCGGGCTTTGGACTGGATTTTCTCTTTTTCCTTTGCCGTCACACGGACGGCAATTCGTATATCTTTCCCCATACACATCTCTCCTTTCGGGGGATTGGGGGCTGCGCCCCCAAAGAGTCAGCCGATTTCGGCTGTGATTGGGACTTCTGTGGCACACAGAGTCCCTGCTTGTTACGGTGTAAGACAGACTTCGTCTGCCTCATACCGTTCTACCTTCCTCAAATAGGCAATGCCGTTCTTTGCTCTCTCAAATGTGAGCATCAGCATTGCGCCTTGTTCGATTTCGGGGATACCGAGATAACCTGTGTTCTGCCAAGCAGAGGCCATTACCTTACTGCCATCTTCAAAAGTGAAGTAGGCAAGTACATTACGTTTTTTGCCCCAACGCTTATAGTCAAGCCTTGCAATAAAAACACCGTCACGCTCGTTTGTTTTATAATCGTCAACGCAGATACCTAAATCCTGCATCTGTGTTAATGAATAAGCTCTCATAATCAATATCCTCCTTAAATTTGTTATAATGCCGAAATGATGCCATTCATTATTTCGAGATATAAAAACGGCATCACCTTGATGCTACGCGTTTAGAGAAACAGATCGAGGGAGTCCATAAGGACATCCTCATCTGCGGATATTTTTTCGGCGGGTAAAACCTCCGCCGTCTGTATAACAGATATATCCTTAAGACAATCCCTGATTGTTTCCCGTATAGCTTCTGTCAAATTACCGTCTCGTTCAAAATAAGTGTTTATTGCGGAAATAATTGCTTTGTTTTTTGAGTCGGTCACAGCCTGCAAATGCTCCCAAGCCTTGCGGTCGGTTTCATTATCCAAATTAAACCGAAGACTAAATCGCTTGATTTTCATACCTTAGCACCGTTACGAAGCAATTTCATTTCAAGCATACGCTCGTATCCTTTAGCGGTGGCACAAATGTCATCGTTAATGGTTACTCGGCTTTTGTCATAGTCAGCAAAATTACGGATAAGACAACCGCCGCCACCTACTACATACAACTTCATTAGTTTCGGATCATAGCCGTGCTTGCGAAGTCTGATAAAGATTTCTTTTACATAGTCCCGTGCGGTATTGATGATTGTTTTCAGGTAGTCGTCGTCAATATCCGCTGTGCCGAACCGAAGCACACGGGTAATCATTTCTTCGGGCGGCTCCGTGTGGTGTACTCTCATTAGGTTTTCTTGAACCTCAAGCATACACTTGTGAGTGCCGAACTTTTCAGTGTAACAGTTCGCAGGATTTGGCTTTTTGTCATTGACGAACATAGTATTCATCGTACCGTTTCCAATATCACAAAGCATATTGACCCATGTGAAATCGTTTAGGTTATTGACAATAGCAGCAAAGCCCTGCGGATAGATTTCCGCACCTACAATCTTAATGCGGTATTCGGTGTTTCGGAAAGTAAATTCAACCTCGCTGTTCTGAAGCAGGTAGTTCTTAAACTCCGCTTTCTGCTCACTTACCCAAGTTAAGGGCAGTCCTGCGGCGATGAACACGGAAGCTTCGGTGATGCGTTCTCTCCGTAGCTCCCGTGCGATAGCGGCAAGGGTGAGTACGTAGTAGTCCTCGTCATTAAACTTGTCCGCCGTAAATTCCTTGTGACCGACTCCGATGGAATAGTATTTGCCGTTCCATTGGAGCAGGTCGCCAATAAAGGTGGGTTCGGTATCACTTTTCATAACGCCCGTAAGGAAACAGCAGTTCGCCGTCTTCATATTTCCGTAGCCGTGGTCAATACCGATAACAACCATTTCATTAAATTGCTTCATAATTTCATTTCTCCTTTTCTCATTTGATTCTGTTGTGCTTTTTGATTTGTTCTCACAGTTCCTTATCGGCGGGTAATACTGCATTTTTGAAATAGTTGCAGTAAATTGCTGAATAACTGATAAGCTGTACACATTTGTGCGGTTCCCCGTCATCTAAAAGAATGCAGTTGCCACGATTGTAGCAACTGCATAGACGGCGTACCAATTTGTTTACCCGTCCAAGCTGCGACGGATGGATTTTCCAGGCTATTGAATTTTCCTCCTTTTCTTGTTTCGGGGCATAAAAATAACACCTACCGATTGTTCAGGGGTAGGTGTTATCAAATGATTTTTTCGTTCTCAAAGCCGAAATCTTCACTGGTGAACTTTTCATAAGCCAAACCAATTTTGCGAATACGCTTCAGAACGCCGCTGTGATTTTTGTAGCCAAGTTTTTTCGCAATCTCTTCCAGCGTAGCCTCATCCATTCGCATTTCGAGGATTTTCATATCCTTTTCGCTTAGTGTTTTCTTAAATTGCTCCACCAGAGCCTGTGAGGCTATGTTTTCCTCCACATCCTGAGATGTGTCCGCTTCTTCCCACTCCTGACCGTTATGACTCTCGATATAGTTTTCCTGAAACTCTTCAAGAGAAACCAGCGGGTGCTTGGTACGGGTGTGATACCACTTGCGGTAAAAATCCGTTTTCTGCCGACTGTTCCGAAAATCGAAATCCTCAAAGCATCTATACTCCTCCGCCACTTGAATAGCGGCGTTCATATTATACTTTTTCATTACCCTTGGTACGATATACCGCAGATAAACATCGATTTCTTCTTCAGGAACAAATCCTAAATCACAGTTGTAGTTTTGATACATTTCGTTGACGGTTGGTATAATGCCTTCATCGGTCAGCTCCTTAATCCAATAATCAGGGCAATGGGCAAGCTTCCAAGCGGGATCATAACCGGAATAGATTTCCATATACTCGTCAAATCCCATATGATGCCATACCATATATGCTGTTGCATCAATAATCAGAAGCTTAAACAAATCGCTTTCAATAAACTCGCACGCTTCACGGCTTGCAAAAACCATACGGGGATTGCGGGGAATCGAGTTTAGCTCTGCGCCGCATTTTTGTAAAATGCTTCTTGGGATAAAATAGTAAAACGGAAGATACTCCGAGTTGCGAAACGGCGTGACCGAACCGTCCCGTCTTTTTAATTTTAATGGCATTTTCTTCGCCTCCTTTCCAGAGGATAGCGTCCTTTATTTATTATTCGACATAAATAACAATGAATTGTTCCTGATTTTTAAAAATAATTATATCATATTTTAGTGTCCGATAAAACTCCCTTTCGCCGAAAAACAAAAAAGCCCCGTTGGAAATGCAGGGATTCCTGCGTTTCCAACGGGGCTTTTTTATCATTCAATATCAATTTTGTAGTAACGCTTAATTACTTCATTATTGGCTACATCAACGCTTAGCTTAAAAAAGAAGTCCACGGAACCAACATCCTCAACTGCATCGTTATTCTTTAGATCTGATCTTGAACCAAATTGTAGATGTACATTTATTGTTCCGGATCCTGTTAGTTTTACAATGCTGTCAGAGATATTAATGGAGTCAATTTCAATATCTTCTATACTCTCAATAGTTGTATGGGTTGAAAGAGCATCAATTTCACTTGGAAAGTCATTTAGTAAATCTTCATATATTATTTGATCTAACCCTTCAAAATCAACCTCTTTAGAACGGGGAATTTCAAGATAAACTATATATAATTTTGCACCAAGTCTTTTGGCTTCCTCTTGGAGGGCGATAAACTGTCTTTTTTGAATTCTGTTTTTGCCGATCTTAAACTCATATATACGCTTATCGTCGCCTTTTTCTACATATAGGTCAAAAATTGAATGCTCTTTATTTATGGAAAATCCATCCCGTTCGAGTTCTTTTGTAATTTTTTGTATTGCTGTATATTCAATTCCTCTTAGAATTTCGTTCATTCCAATTTTCATAATCAGATTTCTCCTATTTTGATGGTGTTGAGAACAACCTTATCTACTTCAAATAATATTATATTTTCCTCTTTGTTTTCGTGATATGTATTAAAATCTTCATATACCTCAAGTGGCATATCAGTTGCATCAACAGTAACAAAATCAAAATCCTTAAATTCTAAAATAATTGCAGACCTTTTTATAATTTGACTGTCATCTTTATAAATAACACCAGTAAAAGTATCAACGATTGGTTTGCTAAGATTATCTACATCAGGAATATGACCAGGCTTCAATTGATGAATATATACTACGCAAGATTGTAGTTTGTCTTTCTCAATTGGCAATCCTTTATATAGCATAGAATATTTGCTGTTAAATTCATCACGGAATTCCTGTTTGTATTTTTCATTAGAACCTTTTTTGTTATGTGATAGTGGCTTTTTATTTGTTACGTAAAATATCGGCATTTTAATCTCCACCATTGTTTTTTGTTTTTATATTATAGCATAGAAAGTCGAATTTTGCAATTCGGTACATTCGACTTGTAAAGCGTGTTTACCTAAAATTATGATGACAATTTATAATCATACTTTTCGGGTAAAATATTATAAAAACTATCCGGAGGTAAATACGATGAAAGGAAGAATTATAACAGAAAAGCAAATAGCAGCGTTTGCCATATATCTTAAAAGCGAGGAAAAAAGCAAAAATACCTGTGATAAATATATCCGTGATGTTCAGGCATTTGCTTCTTATACGAACATTACAAGAGTAACCAAAGAAACAGTTATCGCCTATAAAAACAAACTTCTTTCCGAAAACTACGCCGCACGAAGCATGAATTCAATGCTGGCATCCCTCAACAGCCTGTTTACTTTTCTCGGTTGGGCAGATTGTAAGGTGAAATCAATCAAGCTCCAACGGCAGATTTACTGTTCCGAAGAAAAGGAAATGACCAAAGCGGAATATATGCGACTTGTAAGGACTGCAAAACAGAAAGGCAATGAACGCCTGAGTTTACTGATCCAAACGATATGCGGAACAGGTATTCGTGTCAGCAAACTACAATATATCACAGTCGAAGCGGTAAAGTGCGGCGAAGCGGTTGTAAGCTGCAAAGCCAAAACACGCTCAGTGTTTATTGTAAAAGAGCTAAAACAAAAACTGCTCCGCTATGCAGCAGAGCAAGGAATTAAAAACGGTATGATTTTTGTGACGCGCACGGGCAAGCCATTAAGCCGCACGAATATCTGGCGAGAGATGAAAGCACTCTGTATAGAGGCAAATGTCAATCCGCAAAAGGTCTTTCCACATAATCTCCGCCATCTGTTTGCAAGGGTGTTTTACGGAATTGAAAAGGATATTGCCAAGCTTGCCGATATTTTAGGCCACTCAAGCATTAACACCACACGAATTTACATTATCTCCACCGGCACCGAACACCGTCGCCGTATGGAAAATATGCACCTGATCCTATAAAAAAGCCGCCAAAATCGGCGGCAAATACATAATCAGTATTATGTTGTAAACAGTTAGCTCAACCCAAAATTACATAATGCATTATAGCACAACACAAAGTTTTTTTCAATATATTTTGGGGAGAAAAGTATGATTTGCAAAAGAATTGTCGATATTAATACAGCACAAATAAGCCTTCTCAAATTACAAAAATGAAAAGGCTTGGCTTTTTATACCCATTTTCAGTTGTCGGCGTTCACGAATTAAGCGTGAGCGTTTTTTATTTGCAGAGATATACAACATAATACTGATTATGTTATGAATTTTTGAAACTGAAGAAATGTCGTTTTGCCGTTAAGAATTACGGTTTTTATTTTGACCTTCAGTTCTCAAGAAGTTGCGAATTTTGTTTTAGATTGTATCAACTCATAGATTATCAAGTGCAAGGTCTGGAATATTGGATTATTAGTTTAGGTGAAAGTTTTATGAAGATTAGTTATAAAAAGCTATGGATATTGCTAATTGAAAAAGATATATCGCCTGCAACTTTGCGAAAGGATTTGAATATTGCAACCGGTACTATGACGAAGCTCCGAAAAAACGAAGATGTAGCAATTTCAGTCTTACTGCGAATATGTGATTATCTTGACTGCAATATTGGCGATATATGCGATGCAATCAGAACAGCAGAATCGATTTTCACTCCGTAGTGCTTAGGAGAAAAAACGATTATTTTCGGAGGAACACTATGACTAACGCAAATAAAAAAAAGCATATGTATTGCGTCAACTGCGGAGCAAAGTTGCAAGACAATGCTAATTTCTGCGGTGCTTGCGGCTGTCCTGTTGAATTAGATTTATTGTCTGCTGATGGCAAAAAAGTTGACGTAAAAATCAATAAAGAATTCAAGGCAGAAGCAAAAAATGACGAGAAGGTAATTGGGGAGAAAAGCGGACCGTTTAATCTCAGAATTTCGGAGAAAAGATATACGATAAGAAAGAATTATATCGTCCGTGATGAAGATGGGAATGTGCTTTATAGCGCTAAAAGCGAGGGGCTTCCAAAAATGCCAGAAATTGTCGTATATAAAAACGATAAGCCGGTAGGTCGCATTGAGAAAGAACTCTTTGCAAAACCCTTTTGGGGCGACCCGGAGTACACACTACATTGGAAGGGCAAGAAATACGCTTCTCTCCTGCGAAAGAAAATGCTCAAACGTGTCTTTGAGATTCCAGAGCACGGCTGGAGATTTGAGCTTGGAGTTACGACTTCTAAACTCTACGATAAAAATGAAGTATTAATGATGACAATGGGCAGGATTATATCGTCCACCCAAGACCGTTACTCTGTTGAGTATTATGATAAGAAATATGAGCATACGGCGGTTCTGTTTGCGCTGATAGACGCAATGAATGTCGATTTGGAATGATTTTCTGCGTTCACGTCCGATTATGTAGAAAACACTTTACGGAGGAAAGAGAATATGAAATTACGATTCTGCCCATATTGCGGGACGAAATTAGATGATGGTGCAAGATTCTGTAAAAATTGCGGAGAATCTATGGTGGAAGTACAACAACCAATAGATGAAAATCCCTTTTATGATTTCCCTAATGCGGAGGCACGACCAACTAAAGTTGAATGCATTAAGGAAGAATCACGGACAAAAAGGAAAATCGTTTATGATGGTGAGATACATAAATGTCCGAATTGTGGAGAGATCATTGACGCATATGAAACGGTTTGCGAATCTTGCGGATACGAACTTAGAGGGCGAAGAATTACCAGCGTAGTTCATGAACTGTCCTTGAAATTAGAAGAAAACGATGATGCGCAAAAAAAGGAAGAATTAATTCGTACTTTTTTCATCCCGAACACGAGAGAAGATATCCACGAATTCTTCATATTGGCATTATCCAATATTAAAATTGGCGGTATGAATACTAATGCGTGGATGGTAAAACTTGAACAAGCTTATCAAAAAGCGGAATTGTCATTTGGTGATTCACAAGAATTTGATCGTCTTAAAGATCTATATGAAAAAGCACAGTCCATGAATAGAGCTAATAAAGTCGAAAATATGCTGAAGCATATTGCAATGTGTTTCAAATCAGGCTACGCATGGGCTTTGCTATTTATCATAATTGGTGGCTGTATATGGGCAATGAGTGGAGATTTTGAAAGTACAACATCAATTGTGGGGATGTTTATCTTCATTGGTGGAATGTGGATTGCACTAATGACAATGATAAATAATGATAGCAAAAAGAAAAAATAAATCTACTTAGGGGGGATTGACTGATGGCACTATTCAATAAAAGCAACCGCAAAGACGGATTTATGGACGAAATCCGCTGTGACGAGCCATCATACCTTATATGGAAGTGGCATCCGTCTGGCTCGCAATTAGGCGAAAATGTCCGTGAAAATTCTATTCGTTGGGGTTCTTCTCTCCGTGTTAAAGACGGTGAGGTTGCTGTCTTTGTCTATAAACAGAAAAACGGTACAATGCAGGATTTCATCGTTGGCCCTTACGACCAAATTATTAAGACTGCAAACTTTCCTGTATTAGCAAGTATTGTTGGCTTAGCGTATGAGGGCGGCACTCCATTCCAAGCTGAAATTTACTTCATCAATCTTGCTCAAATCATTCAGATTAAATTCGGCGTTCCCTTTTTCGATGTATATGATCCGAGATTCCTTGATTTCGGCGTCCCGGTAGCCGTTAGAGGAACTGTCAACTTCAAGATCAGCGACTACCGTGAGTTCATCAAGCTGCACCGGCTCAACAGTTTCAATTTGGAGGAGTTCCAGCGGCAGATTCGAGATGCAGTGAGCCGGTATGTAAAGGATACCGTGACAAATGCTCCCGCCGTACACAATATCCCGGTCATTCAGCTCGAAAGCAAAACCTCACAAATCAACGATGCCGTAGAATATGACATTGGCGAGCGGTTGAAAGAAACCTTCGGCGTTACCGTTTCAGGCGTTGATATCGGAGCGATTGAAATTGATAAGCAAAGCGATGGTTATCGCCAGTTGATGGCTGTCACTAAAGACATTACCACCACTAAAATGCAGGCCGAAACCACCGACTATGTGGAACGGCTGCGTATACAGCGTGAAGAAGCACAGTACGCAATGCACAAACAGACACAGTCTGATAATATCGGTGCATTTCAGGTTGAAAAACAGGCTGAGGTGGGTATTGCCGGAGCGGAAGCACTCGGACATATGGGCGAAAACGGTGCAGGCGGCGTAAACCTTGGCAGCAACACTGGTTTCAACCCCGCAGCTATGATGGCAGGAATGGCAGTCGGCGGTGCTATTGGTCAGAATATCGCAGGAATTATGAACAACTCTATGGCTGGTGCTAACCAAGCCTCACCGAGCGGAGTTACACCTCCACCCATTCCAACAGTTACTTACAATGTTGCGGTTAATGGCCAAGCAACAGGCCCGTTTGATATTAACATATTAAAACAGATGGCAATTGCAGGACAATTTAAGCCGAATAGCTTGGTGTGGAAACCGGGAATGGAAAATTGGTTAAGAGCTGATGCCGTTGATGACTTAAAAGGTTTATTCAACAATGTAATGCCACCTATACCGACAACTGAAGAATAAAGAGGAGGAAACGATTGTGAAATGTTCAAAATGCGGAGCGGAATTAACTGACGATACAAAATTCTGCTCGTACTGCGGTGCTAAGGTTGAAGAAAATACGGAAATGCCGCCTATTCCTCAAACGGAAGAAAAAAATAGCGATACAAACGAAGATATTGGATTTGACGATTCGGTCTATACCGAACCCATATCATCACAAAAAAGCGAAAGCAAATCAAATAAAGTCAAGGATAAATTTCTCGAGTATTGGAACAAATTAAGTAAATTTGGAAAGCTCGCAACAATAGGTATTACCGTGTTCACTATTTTGGCTCTTATTGCATTTCTTGCAGGAAGAATAGTTGCCGGAATTCTTTCAATCGTTCAAATCGCTATCGTTGTAGTAGCGATTCTTATGAAGAAGAACATTATTAAAGTTCCAAAAAACTGGATACCAATCGTTGCAGTTGTTGTATCCTTTGTTTTGGTAATTCCTTATTTTAGCTTATTTAAAATCAATTCGGCAGACTATGTGAAATATGATTGGGATGCTGTTGTTTTAGCAGAAATGTTGCCTGAGCCGGAATCTCCTTACGGAGAAATTATATCTAACTCTGAAGATTACCTTTCTTTGGATGTTACTAAGACGACCGAAGCTCAATATAAAGAATACATTAAAGCGTGCAAAGACAAGGGATTTACAATCGACACAGAAGTTACCGGAAGTATCTTCTATGCATACAACGACAAGGGCTTTAAACTTTCGGTGAGTTATTATGACTACAACAGTGAAATGCATATAAATTTGGATTCTGCTATGGAGATGGAAACGATAACTTGACCGGTTAGCGAAATGGCTAAGTTACTCCCCGTTCCGAAATCCACAACCGGAAAAATCTATAGTAATGATGAAGATGGTTTCTCCGTTTATATCGGTAATACCAGTATTGACGATTATAATGCCTATGTAAATGCGTGTGAGGAAAAAGGTTTTACTGTAGACGCCCAAAAGAAAGATAAAACATTCTCTGCCAAAAATGCAGATTCCTACAAGCTTTCTGTTGATTACAAAGGCAATAATGTCATTTACATATCCATTGCCGAGCCTGAATTTGATGTAACAATTGAGGTTGAGTGTGTAGAAAACTGGATCTTCAGCAAATACGACGTTGAACTTAGTATTGATGATGAATTTGAAGGCACTATTCCTCACGGTGACAAGAAAACTTTTGATGTTGTACTTAAGAGAGGAAAACATACAATTTCTTTTGAAAGTGCCGAGGATGACACTCTTGATGGCGAAATCGAAGTGGAAATTACCAAAACTGAGACAATTAAACTCAAAATTTCTTGTTCCAGCTTTGGTATCGATATAGAACTCCTTTCGGGAACCGTACCTAAGGATGATGATAGTTCCAAAGAAACAACACCAAACACAGAAGAAACTCAAAAACCTACAGATACGGCAAGTGCTCCGGACGTTTGGACAAATCTGTTAGAAAAGCACTACGAAGATGTAAAAAAGCAATTTGAAGATGCTGGATTTACCAATGTTACCTGCGTAGCGCACGAAATAGACTTTAATGAAAATAATGTGTTTGAAGGAAGCGTCGTAAATATTGCTGTCGGTGAAAATGGAGAAATATGTACCTTTGAAAAAGGTGAGCAATGGCCTAAAGACATTAAGATTAGAATTGATTATCGTGTGAAACCTGCAAAACCAGATACAACCAAAATTGTACTGCCACAGGAAGATAGTAAGTTGGGAAAGGACCTTGATACCAAGGGAACAAGCACGATTTATTACATTAACACAGACAATATCTCAAACAGGCCGTCTACAACAACTTGGGGTTCTGCAACAGTAACCGATGGCGTGGCTGAATACCTTGATTATCTCAAGGATCTTGGCTTCACTGTAACTGTTACTGATACAACACATAAAGAGCCGTATTCTGGCTATCACACATACGAAACCAATTTCAAGGTATCAAACGACAGTGTTTCTTGGACTATGTATCTTTGTATTCAAAAGGAACAGTATGTAGAGTATGAATTGGATGTACACCTAAACTAAAGGATATAGTTTAACAGAATGGAGATTGCTATGGCACAAAAGTGGGATTATGCAGAATTATCGAAAGCTGCTAAAATGGCAGGCGGTCCTGAAAAGTATGTTGAAATGTTAGAGTCTGCAAGCAAAGATGCAGGGAAAATGGAAATGCTTCCGTGGATAGGTGTAGCTGCTGTTGGTGCTTCACTTCTTACTGCGGCAACTATTAAGATTGTAGATTATTTCAAGGAAAAAAGAGCGCAGGATCAGCAAGCAATTGATACAGCAAAGCAAGAAATAATTAAAGGCATTAAAGCATACGACGAAGAGCAGGAACATCACGATTCGACAGAGTAAAGAAATAGAGGTCGATACCTTTTTTGGGTATCGACCTCATGCTTTATATGATAGAAATTTAAGCAAATACAATCTCCGTGTTTACTACTTCTATCGCTCTATTTCGGATATTGTTCATACATCCAACCCACTCCATTTGATCGGCGGCTTTCAGCTGCTCAGTCACGCCCTCACGCTCTGCCATCTGCCTTACCAGCCGTTCAAACGTTTCCTCGGCCTGTTTGTCAATGTCAGCAAGGTAGTCGTTCAATTTGCCGCTTGTTAGCAGATTAAGATATAGTACTTTTCGGTGTTCCTTGAGATACCGCCGATGTCGCTGTCCCCATATCCCGATATGCGCCTGCTCTTCCTCCGGCAGTTTCAGACAAGGCAAGTAATAATCGCCCTGCAATTCGTACCACAGACCGTTTCTGTCATCAAACTTGTATTTCTCCATATTCATATCCTCCGTTCTGTGACCTTAAATTTCTTAACTTTTGCGTTTGCCGCTTTGATCAGCAGTTCATCCACGGCATCGGTATACCGGCCTGCTGAAATAAGTTTGTTGCGAAGTCTGTTCAGACTTTCAATCATTAACCGCCGCTCTTGGTCAGTCAGAGCCACATAGTATTTCTGCTTCATCCGCTGTTCCTCCTTTGAATTTCTGCAACCATTGTAGCAGGGGAAATGGAGGAAATCGAATGTGCGGATACAAAAAGACATCCGAGCAGCATTTCTGCCACTCGGATGTCTTTCCCATTGCCAGTCTGGTCATGATTATAATATGATTTACTGCCTCGCCACCAAAAGCCGAGGCTTTTCGGGGGCTTAGAACGATTTGAAAAAGCCCACCTGGAGCTTATCCTAAGCGAAAGGTCGTGCGTTCGAATCGCGCCGGGCGTGTCAAAAGACCACACTCTTGGTTGCTCCTTGTGTGTGGCCTTGATTCATTTTAACCCTTAGGCGGACACGGATCGTTTCCGTAGGAGTTCTTTTCTCGGATACGCCCGTCTGTACCATGCACAACAAGCTCAGACCTGTTGTTTATTGCAATTTTTCTTGCAATGGCTCTGGCCTCGGCTTGCGTCTCTGTTCGCACAGTTGCTCGCTGGTTTCCAGCGCCTTTAACCTGCCAACCGCCCTGATGGTGTGGTGTAACGTGTTGGTTTTTACCCATTTTTACCCTCCATTATCTTATCAAAGTTTATCTGCCAGTTTTCCGAATGGATGATGCGCGCTTTATGCAACTGCTGGGAGAGTATCTCTGCTTTTGAGAGCTGCGAAATTGTTTCCCAGTCATTTTCCAAAACATATGTTGCATTATTGGGCATGATGCTTTCAAGGATGTAAAGATTTCTGTCCGTGAAGCCAAAAATGGCGTATCCCTTGAAACCCGACCTTCCGTATGCAACGAAGTCCGGGTGATTAGCGTAAATCGCTTCGCAATTTCTAAGCATCATCTCAGTTCTGGTTTTGGTATGTCCTTTTGTATAGTTACCAAGTGTCTCCTTAACGATACTCCAAGGATATTCGCCTTTAGGAAGAATGTCCCAATTTACGACAACGTGTTTTGCGTTGCTTTCTTTTTTGGTAAAATCGACCGTACATTCGCCAAACAAGCCCAACAGTATATTGACTGTATTCAGTAACTTGTCATGATTTTCTTCAGAAAAAAGAATGTCGTCTGATACAATGCATTGTTTTTCTCCATCCGTAATTAGAGTAAAATAGACCGAAAACGGCGCAAAGTAGTCCCTGTGATATCTCTGCTTCTTGATGTAGGAAAAATCTGTGACAGGATTAAGCTGACCTTTTCCCGCCCACTCATATCTTGTCCAATATACAGTCTGAGTGTAATCTTCCAAAGGCAGGCTTTTATCCACGGTAAAGAACGGCTCAGCATTTTTCTTGGCGTAGCGGTTCACACCGCTTGGTAATATTGTTGTGCCATTCTCATCAGTTTCTTTGAAGCCAAAGGCTCTAAGTTTATTTTTAAATCGTCCTACATCTTCAACCCTCAAACGCACAGGTGTGCCGGGTACGGC